>Ga0209425_10002810_pt1 | contig 18962 bp, 20 predicted proteins | sample COG_05_FD_184749 | JGI IMG/M metagenome (GOLD analysis project Ga0209425, IMG submission 184749) | Pelagic Microbial community sample from North Sea - COGITO 998_met_05 (SPAdes) (version 2) | ecosystem: Environmental > Aquatic > Marine > Neritic zone/Coastal water | place: Helgoland, sampling...
CACCCGCCATAACCAGCATTCCACGTGGCCCTGTTGCCATTGCAGGGCTGCAACGGAGACGAGGACGGAAGTTGCAACGGAGACGAGGACGGAAGTTGCAACGGAGACGCGGACGGAAATTGCGACGGGGGGTTTGATGCGACGCCCGGGGTAGGCGGCATGCTTGGCGATGCGGACATAAACTCGAGTGGTAGGCCACTGTCACACGAAAAGGCATCGTTTGTGCCGGCCGGCGTACTGGTCACGGCGGTGGCCGTCAGCGAGTTGTCTGTGACGTTAAGAACAACAATCTTGTTGCCGTCGTTTCGTAAAAACCAAACACGCCCATTATAAGCAACCGCGGCCCCAAAGGTGTTGAGCGTGACACCCTTAGCATAACTTGCATGTGTGTAGTGCGTCGTGGTTGCATTCAAGGCCCCGGTTAGGTTAAAGGCTGTTAGCGACACGGTCGTGTCGTTGACGTACATGAGCGAGTACACCATGTTGTCAAGCACCGCTATGTCATAGCCCCACGCGCCCGACACCATCGATCTACCGCCGTAATCTACAACAGCCGAACTGCTACTGGTGTGGTCGACCTGCAAAAGTTGAGTTCGGTCGCACTCGTTCACAAAATACATGTGGTCGCCAACAACGTCCCCGGCAAGCGGGGCACGCCCGCAGTTGAGATCCACATTGTGGAGATCAGTCACAGAGCCATTCATTTCAACTGTCACCAGTTTTTGCCCACGAAAACAAATGGCGTGCTGGCCATTGTATCCGCACGCATTGAGTGTCGGGTGGGTGGCATTAATTGTTATATTGCCCTCCAGTTGAAATGCATTATCGGTGAAACAGTACACGCCTTGTGAGCTGGCATCGGACGCCTTTGATAACTGCGCCACCGGACATGTGCTGCAATCAAAACCAGCCACCACTGTCGCTACAAGGCCCGCAACAAACATTGGACGCTTGGGTTTATGTGGCACTGCCTGTACTTTTATAAGAGGTTGCGCTTCAGTGCAGTGCCAGTGCTGCGTGGCTGAAGTCAATCGGAAACCCGACGTGCATCATGATGAGAGACAGCAGCTCAAACGGAAGCCGCCCATACGTTCGCGCGCTGCCCAGACTAAGACACGCAAAAACACGCTTTATGTACGTTGGCAGATATTGCAGTTGCCCGATGTTGCACCAAACATCAACATGGCTCGCTTTCAGCAGCCGCCGCACTGCCACTGCGCATGGCGAGATAGCATCCGCCAGCTCTTTTATGACCAACACACGCGGGTGCACAATTATTCGCCCAGTTCGCTGTACAAACACCCTTGCGTGCGACCACCGGTAGTTTTGATTTGGACGGTACCCCTTGAGACACGGGTGAAGCACCGAAATTGCAACCGGGGGCCGCACCGGCGTTGATTGGTGCAAAAGCCCCACCATGGGCTTGCAAAGCGCTTCGTGGTCGTGCCGGCGCAGCAGCACAAGAAAGGCATCAAGCACGGACAATGTGGCTGTGATGCCGTGCGTGCACTTGTGGGCGCGGTTCTCGGGTCGGGGCACAACAATCGCCGCACTCGCGCGCAGCGCCAACGCCACATCGGCAGACAGTTGCAAGTGCCGATGCTTCCACACTTGCGTTGCCACCGCCTCGCGCCCCTGCTGCAAAACGTGGCAAATTAATGCCAGAGGGTCGTTTGCCGCAATTGCACGGGCCACTGTCGCGCTCATGACAAATGCCCGCCGCTAGCCTCACGAAGCGCTCCGCGCACAGCAGCTGCCAGGCGGTGTAAATTGCCAAACAGCGGCGGCGATGTGACCGTAACGATCAACAAGCTCCCCCCCCGTGGTGACCTAACAACGCTTTCGGCCACGGCCACTTTGGTTCCCGTCGTTTTTGACAGCCAGGGGCCCAAAACAGCAGGCGTACCGACGGCGCCACGCAGCACCGCGTGCATGCAATTGTTTACCACCGCGATGCGAACAAAACACGCGCGCGATAGAGCGCGGTACGCTTTGTGGGTCTCGGCGTCGGCTGCCGTCTCAGCGGACCAGCGCAGCCCCCTTGCTGTGACCCGCGACACGTCCAACGGCGGCATGTCGGCATCGCGTAGATGAGACAGCACGACATGCACCACACAGCTGTCATGGTGCACGGCCATGCGGTGTGCAAGCAGCGTCTGCACCTCACGCACGTAGCCAGCGTGTGGTCGTATTGCCAGCCATTGCTGGAGATGTGCAGACGACACATACATTGTTGTTGGCCCGACAGAATGCCGAACGGCAACGGCGCCATTGCGCCAGCACAGCAGCTGATTGCAGCCCGCGTACGCCGACGTAAGTGACCACATCCAGCCAGTGGGGGTCTCAGTCGGCGGCGAGGGCGGGCGCCCACCCACCACGGAAAAAAGACGCGTGCACCCTTGAAACGCCTTTGGCATCACAAGCGCGCGGTCAATAAAATGCACGACTGTGAGCCGGCGGTTGTGCGCGAACGCATGCCGATGGATGACACCCCTGATGGCAAGTGTGCCGGTCAGCGTGCACCCGCGAAATGCGAAAGCTCCAATGCTGTTCACGCCACCCAAATTAATTGTCACCAGCGCAGGGCAGTTGGAAAACGCCGCGTTGCCAATTTTGCGCGCGCAGGGTCCAAGCGTGACTAGTTGCAGGTTTCGGCAACACATGAAGGCGTGCGCTCCAATGTTGCAGTTGGCCACCACGGTGGTCAGCGGTGTGCCCCGAAATGCAGAGGCCCCGAGCACCCGCACCGAGGCCGGCAGCATCAACGTCTGCAGGCCGCTGTTCATGAATGCCGACGCCGCAATGGACTCAAGGCCGTCGTTGAGCTCAATTGTCGAAAGATGACTGCACGCCATGAATGCACACTCTCCAATATGGCGCAACGGGGCACCGGCGAGGCTGACGTGTGTCAGTCCGGACATCCAGAAGGCACTCGCGCCAATGTGCTTGACAGAGTGTAGCGCCACGTGCCTCAGGCGTGCCATGTTGACGCAGGCACCACTCCCGATGCTCTCAATGGTCGTGTCGTTCGCCATGCTTCGCCACATGGTGTTGCGCAGCCACCGGCACGGAATTGCCGATTTTGGCGTCAACGGCAGCACGTTTCCTGCGGGAGATGCCGCGTGGAACTGCAGCATGCCGTGCACACGTCGTGTTTCGAGCACGAGCTGTAGCAGCGTGCCGCCAATGTCCGGTTGTTTTACCAGCAGCAATTCCGTGTCGATTTCCCCCGCGGCGCACCGACGCAAAAGGTTGCCAGAGGGCCCAAGGCGATCAGCAGCCACCCGCAACCCCCCCGCCATCACCTGCAGGTGCTGCTTCAGCCCCATCACACACGCATCACCCCGCGGGGGCAGCAACGTCGCGTCGCACAGGCGTTCGGTTGCCACACGTCCCTCGGCCCATGTCAGGCCCACATCCAAGCACGTGCTCAGCACAAGTGTCATGTTGGCAGTTGGCTGCTTTCGCAGCAGATCCAGCGTGACCTCAACGTCGGTGCCGCTGAGAAACAAACGGCAGTCAGTGGCCTTCCAGCCTATTTTCCACGCAGTGCACGCCGTAACCCCCGCCACGTGCTGGTGAAGCAGCACCGCTATGTCTCGCGGTGGCCGCTGCCAGTCTATCATGCTTGTGTTGAGCAGGCCCGTGGCCGCCCACGTCGTGATGTGTGTTTGCATTGCGGATTCTGGCATAGGCACACGCACGCCGGCTGGCTGAACAGGCAAAACGCACATCTGGCACGTCAAACTCACTCGGGAATCGGGGAAAGCGTGTGCCTGCCTCGCGTCCGCTTCCAAAGAGCTTGAATGTCACGTTGCAGCACAGCGTGCTCCCACCGCTGCGCGGCCGTCGCAATGATGGCGTCTGTGTCCGCTACCCACGCCGTTGCACCCGCACGATCAGCCAAGGTGCCGGTTTGCAACAGTTCGGCCACTTGAACCCAATGGACCACCAGGGGCGCCCACAGGTCAACCACTGCAAGCGTGCTGTTTTCTAGCATCGCGTCAAGGTGCACAAGCAACACCTTGCCCTGCCGACGCCATGCCAGTGCGACCGGATCACACATCAGGGGGAGCTGGTGTTTTTTCGGGACGGTGGCGTCAACGGCAGATGGTGGATACATCAGTCGCGGACGCGGCATGTCGCGGCCAGGGAATGCCGATCTCCAAAGATTTTCCAAAGCGGCATTGTGAAATGCGGTGGAAAACCGGGGGGCGTACGGACCAATCGTGCCGGGCGGTTGCAGTGCTTGCCGCTCGCCACAGTGCATAAAGTATAACTCCAGGCACCGCCCCACATGCACAAGATGTCTAATGTCGCTGTGCAGCGCACCCACGCCGCAGAAATGCGGCGCCGCGTTGATTGTTGGGTACACCTGGTTGGCGAGCGTCATTCCGGCAACAAGCCCAACCAGCGTTTCAAGCACGTTGTCAAAGTTTCCCGACCTGTACATGCCAGGCGCAAGCCGGCGGTGTGCGCTGGCAAGCACACAAATCGCACTCTGCCGCGCACGCTGCGACATGGGGGCAACAGGGGTGGACAGCATGGCGCAGATGATACCCCGCCCCTCGCTTATAGAACCTGCTTTGGGCAAATCATGATGTGAACGCGCACGCATGTCCCAACCTTTCTATTTGCGGATTTGAATGCGCCGCGAAATGGATACTGAGAACCCCGCAGTGGGCCGTCATGTTGTCATCGCCGCAGTTGTTCTGCTTGTCATGCTAGCGCTCGTCGTGACGCGCTGGTGGCTGCTGTGCCGCGCGCACAGCGGCGCGGTTGGCACTGCCCTGCCTAGCAACATGCCGTGGTGGAAACGCGGCGCAACTTTGGCGTGGCGGGGCAAACACAATGCTTTGCTGCCAAGCATTGCCGCCGCTGTGCTGATTACAACCGCGACACTGGAGAGCCACATCGGGACGCTTGAATCGGCACTGCGCAAGGTCGTCGCCTACCCGGAAGAAGTCCTTGCAGATCTTAACACCTTTTTCCCGACGGGCGAAATTTGCACAAGCGTGCTGGCAACGGCAAAACAGGCCACCGAGCTGTACACAGTGCCAGATTTTAACGACATTGGCGATGTGGTCAGCGCGCTCTGGCTCGCGCTTGGTGTGTGGGCCGGCGTGGTTGGCCTGCAAGTTGGCATCAGTGTCTGCGAGCACAGAAGTGGTGCACCCAAGGGGCGTGCCACGCTGCTGTGTTTCTGCAGCGCAGGAATCAGCACCGTTATGTGGCTGGCCACGTTGGCATTGGTGCTTGCAGCCATTGTTGTTAGAACCGTTGCGGCCATCGGCTGCGATCACGTGGACACGCCGGACGCAGCACGCTTCTTCTTTGACGATGAGGCAACCAACAACCACCCTTTTTTGCAAGAAACAAAAACCCAACTGCAACAGTGTGGCGCACCGCCACAGGTGGTGCGGCACTTGGAACCCGGCGCCTTGGCGCCTCAGCTTGCGGCTGTTCACAATGTTTGCGACGGGCTGCAAACGGATTTGATGGCGCTGGTGGTGATTGCAACGCTCACGTTCCCAGCAGCTGTTCTTGTGGCGTGTCTGCGCCAGCGCGCGATGACAGTTGACGCAAAGTGATGCCGGTCACAATACAGACTACCACGATGCACCCGATCTTAGGGTTTACTATTTGGTATATTAAACTTGGAAGCACTAGATCTGTTGTATTACGTAAAAAAGGTGTACATGGGGTAAGTTTAAATCATTAAATCTCACACGTGCTTACTAATCACCATGGCAGCGTACACCCCGATTCGACGACAGTGCCCGGCGTGCGCACCCGTTCCTGTGCTGGATGATGATCCGGTGATGCTGGCCCTCGTTCCAAGCGGCTGCGACCACAAGTGAGAACACGGGGGTGCTGCCTGTGCGCGTACGCTCAACCGCCTTATGAGAGCGTGTGCTCATTTCTTGTTTTGGGGGGGTTGATACGCCGCTCTCGTGTGCGCGCAGCGAGCACTACAACATGTCGGCCGCCGAGAAGATGTGCCATCGACCGTTGGCCGTGGTGCTCCAGTTCGAGAACGAGGAAACGACGGCTCGGCTGAGCGACCGCGTCCGAATCTCGGACGCCGGATGCTCGGTGGTTGCGACGGCCGACCTGCTCCTCAACGAGATTGTCTGCACAGGGTACTTCCGGCGCGTCGCCGGCGCGGTCGAGGACCACGGCTACGCGGTGGCCGGGCAACAGGGCGACACGTACGAGCCAGCGTTTCGCGCGCTCCGGCTCCCAGCCGCGCCGGTGCCGATCCTCCTCCACATCTGCAACCAGAACGGCGAGGATGACAGCGCCGGCGTGGCGATGCTACAGTGGCTGAGCTCGACCGGGGCGTACGTCGTGGACCCCGCTGAGGATGCAGAGGGCATCGCGGTTTGCGCGGTGGTCACAGTGAGCGCAGTCGTCGTTGGTACCGAGATCACCGTCTGCTACGGGCCCAACTTCTGACACCGCCAATACAGACTGTTGTGCCTTCAAGATCGTGGATTGCGCTGCTTGCTACAGTAGCACCGCCGGCTACAGTAGCACCTTTACAGTAGTAGTTCACCGCCGACTACAGCAGCACCTTTACAGTAGTACACCGCCGGCTACAGCAGCGGAAGGGGGGGGGGGTAAAGATCTCACCCCCCCCTAACGTGTGCCTCCATCCATCATCGATCCCCGGCCACTTACTAATTGCAGCTAAATTTCAAGGGTGCATTTATCACAAACTCGCATCGAACAAGTAAAGGTGCAGCGATTAGCCGGCGGTGAGCGGGCTTTTCAATCTAAATACAGCGCCCTTCCGCGCCTTGCGCGAACGCGATGCGCGTTGCAGGCGCGGGGCTGTACTTCCTGGGCGACGCGGTCGTTTTGCTAGAATGACATTGACGTATTTAAGCTTGTAGGCTTTACGTGTGAAAATGGCCGGTTGGGAAAGGGGGGCCCACCCGACAACGAACAACCCCCGCTACAAGTACACTGATCACACCGTTGCGTATCCACTTTTGACTGTGGACGAAACCGAACAGTATCACAAGCTAGCCTATGTGAAGGCAGGCAAAGGTTACAACTTACGACGGTTGATGGAAGCATTTGACGCATGGGCTATTGACCGCGATCCTCACAAAAAACAAATGCTTGAAGACGATGCCCTCTTCAACGAAGACAAGTGCTGGTTCCGGGCTCTGTTTCACCGCGTTCTGACAAACCAGGGCGAGTCAATCTACAAAAAGTACGGGTACAACCCCGATTTCTCAAAGGCTAGTTTGTGCGGATCAACAACTTACTCAAAGGCTGACTACGACGCGGATCTGGCTTACTTGGCGTCCACAAAAGCAACGCTATGGCAGCATATTTCGGACTACATTTTGCCACGAACTGCCGCAAAGTTTACGGACATCGGCAGTCTTCTTGGAAAAATGTTCGAAAACACGTCGTGTGAAAAACGCAGACTGGCTTACAACGACATCGGGGTTGCGCTTAGCAAATATAGAAAAACTGGCGAGGCCCCCGATGTGTTGCAACCATTTCTAGAAGCAATGTGCCACGTTGAACAAATTCATCAGCAAATGATAAAAAATTAGGGTAGACTAATCATCTTTGTAAAAAAAAAAAATGCCAATTGGGGTGTGCTGAAAAAAAAAGCGGGCTGGTGTGGGACACAGGCGTGGTATCATACTGGGGGGGGGGTTGCCATGGGCGTTGTAGCACAATAATTGAACACAGTGTGCTGCCCCCCCACCCCCCCCCACACGTTGTTTGGCACACACAGTAGAAATGTCATGCAATACACGAGTGCATCGAGGGGAGATTCAACAGGGTGTTGTTAACCACGCGGTGTAGGGTGTGTTTAAATTCGGTGTGCGGGACACCACACTAAGCACAGACTGCCCTGGTGGCTAGCAAGAGAATGCATTGCCGCCTGCAGACGGCTTCGGCCCTGTGAGCTGCTTTGGCCAGCGTTTCAAACCACTTCTGCGTCTGGTGTTCGGGCACGTAGTACATCGGGATCATTGCCGTTCCGTAGTCAATCCCCTTGCCAACGGAGTAAATTTCCCGTACCATCTTCAGCGCCAGGATGGCATCGGCGCGGTACTCTGCTGCAGCAGCACTGTCCGCTTCGAGGGGGCCAGACAGCTCCACTGCCTCCATGTGGTCAAGAGCCTTGTCCTCAATCGCGGAAAGGCGGTAGTAAAGATCCGCCGCTGCTGTTTCGGCAATGGGCTCGGGGATCGTAGCCGGGGAGTCGAATCTCTCGTACATGGTGTCCACAGCGGCCCGGTAAGTCTCCACAAGCGCAGTGGTCCTGGGAAACTTCTGCCCCTCCTCCTCGGGGTCGTTGGTGATGCGGTATATCTCCTGCCACGCCTCACCCTCATCGTCCTGCGCCGTGCCCAACGAATGGGGGGGGTCGGTCGATCAGTTGTCAAAATGCAGGACCAACCGCACACGGAGCGGCACTTACGGTGTCATCGCTCTCGGACTCTGTCCCCCATCCTGATCGCGGGTCGTCGAGACAATGCTCGCTTGCTGGGGTCATGATTTAACGTGTTAATGTGACCCGCCCCTGATAAAAGGAAACAAAAGTATCCCCGACCGTGCTTAGCCAAGCACGGAAGATTTTAGGGTATTTTTGGATTTCAAGACAGCTGTCTTGAACCCCTCACAACCATTCAACCATGTCGTGGATGTCCGGTGGCCACATTCAATTTTCAGCGAGCGACGAGGCCATCATCAGGACGGCCGCTGGTCCCGACGGTGCCGAGCAGCAGGCGCTGATAACCAAGATTGCGGCCGCCGGGAACGACGACACCCATTTCTTTTCATTCCAGTTTGATGACCCATTCGGGCCATCGATTTGGGACACTTACCCACACGACGGCCCCTTTGCCGACAGGTTTGGCACATCCGTGAAGACGACGCAGGCACTATGGACCGAGTCCGTGCGCCAGACTCTCCAGGCGTCACACGCCAGCATCGTTGACGCCATCTGCGCCGCAAACATGAACAGCGAGCTTACGCCTATCTGCGACGCCCTCGTCTGCCGACGGATGACTCTAGCCACAGCCCTGACCCGAGTCAACGCTATGTTCGCCATGGCCGGTAACAACGCCCACGGAAAGGATCGCGTCGTTTGCGCCCTGGAATGGCACATGGATTTACTGCAAGCCACACACTCATAAACACCCCGAGAATCGCAAGTGTATTAAATTTCTCGGAACATTATGACCACATAGTCGGGTGCTCCCTTCACCGGGCTCAACCCACCGGAGCCGATGGGGTGGTTCCCCGCACCCGTGTCGATCTGGAAGTAGTCCACCATCACGGCGGTTTGCCGCACCCCGGAACGGATCGGAAGGCTGACGCAGAGGCCGTAGCCGTTGCTGCTCTCCAGCGCCCGTCTGCGCGCTTCAATCTCGTCGGTGACGGTTCCATCCATTGTCAACCGCCGGTAGACGGCCGCGTCGGGCGCCAATCCCGCCGGGACGTAAAGGGCCGCTTCAAAAAGGTCAACGTGAGAAGGGTCGTGGCCCATCACCGTGAGCCAGGTGGACACAACTTTGTTGGGATCCGGCTTGTGCTTGCCCTCCGATGACTTGTGTCGCCATGACTCCCCCGCGCGCCTATTCGCGTCGAGTACAATAGAGTGTTGCGGCCCGTCCATGTCTCGGCCATGCCACACCTTCAGCTCACCAGGTCCGAATTCGAGCCCTGTCGCCCGAAACAACTGAGGTGCCTCCTCCTCGAGATCCAGCCCCGCGAGCCCGGGCAGCAGGGCGACCCACCCAAGACCCCCTCCGGCAACTGCCATGACGGGTGAATGCGAGGATAAGAAAATATAGAATCCATCGCAAAATGCAGTTGTGCTTGCGTCAGCTCGACGCAGAATCGCTTGAAAAGATTCGCGTGCTGGATCAATAAGCCACATCATGGGATTTAGGGCTATTTTAAGTTTTCCGGTCTGAGAGTTTGATGAGTTGGAAAATCTAAAAAAGGAGTTCAGCCCGGAAAGCATGACTTTCTGTCGCCCACACGCCCGATTATGTGCCACAATCCAACACCACTTCCCCGAAACCACCCGCCCCCACCCCCACCATGGCTCAGAAGAACAACACCAATGTCCATGGGATGTACTGCACGCGTTGTGAACCCAACGGCCTTCACGATGACCTGATCAAGGGGTTTGATCGCACACGTGCCTGGACCAACTTTGTCAGTGTGGCCAGGAGCGTTGCCGCAACGATGAACGAAGTTGCCCGGCTCCCAGAGGCGGAGGGCAACGACCACTACCGGCAACAACGGGTCCTTCTACACCACAGCGTTCACCGCCTTCGCCGGCTTTTGGTGGCACACCCCTCTCTCATCGGGGTTGGCATCCACATCTTCCACACCGCGCTGTCCACCCAAGAACACCTGACCAACGCCAGCGTCGACATCACCACGAAGATGCTCCTTGCACCACTCGAGCCATCATTATTGTAAAATATACAGGCAGAAGTAATTCAGTTCAGAGTCGATAATTTGCCGCGAGTTGAAGCACTCTGTTACATTGTGGGCAATAAATAATAACCCCCTAATCCGAGAGTAGTATGGGTAGCGTTCACAAACTTGACAGCGTGGGAAAAAGACGCCGTGTAATACACGTGAAATAGGCAAGAATCTAGTTGTGTACATAAAGCGTGTTTGAAAGTCCAAATAAGGTATATGACTTCTTTATTTTAATGTCCCTGTTGACACAACTACTGTCTAATTGTACTATGTTAGGAAAGACGAATGAAATAGAATTGAAATCACAAATGTAACCAAGTACAATTTGAGGGTAGTTGTGTGCAGGGGGACATTAGATTTGCACTTTGGACATGTCTCTTAGAAAAAAGGTGCGTTTCTTGTATTTCTGTGGGAAAATGTGCTGTTATTTTTCTCGTGTTTTGCGAGAAATGGGATTTCGTGTGAATATACACAGATTTCACCCTAATTTCTGACATTTTTGCCCTCCTTTTGGCACTGCAGATGGCGGTGGGATCACACCAATAAATTAATTTGTGTCTGCTTGCCAGCATTTGTGGTGTGGCAGCAAACGCAGGGGCACCGGCGGGTGAGCAGGTACATGCAACCGAGCCCAGCGGTGCCACCAACCGCGATCCCTGCGATTGCTCCTGCCGGCAGCGGGGCAGGTTTGGAGGCTGGTGTGTCTTGTAGCGCGGACGTGGATGGCGCCAATGTGCTTGTCGGGGCCGGGGTGGGATCGCTGGTGGCGGGGCTTGTTGTCGGGGCCGGGGTGGGATCGCTGGTGGCGGGGCTTGTTGTCGGGGCGGGCGTGGGATCGCTGGTGGCGGGGCTTGTTGTCGGGGCCGGGGGGGGATCGCTGGTGGCGGGGCTTGTTGTCGGGGCGTTTGACGGCGACGACGACGGTGCTGTCGGCTGTTGCGTGGGCGCATCTGTGCATTCACTGCACGTGCGTGCGCAACGGCCGGACCGGTAATACGCCCATACCGTCACGTTGTCATCTAATTGCCTCTCGTGACACTTGTTTTCACGAAGTATAAATTCGCAAAGATCTGGACGGTCGGAGGGGGGGTCGTCGACAAGCTCTTCTGAGCAGTTTACCGGTGAATATACGGGCGAGTATGTAGGCGGCGAGGTGGCAGGTGCGGCACTTGGCTGCGTGGTGGCCGGTGCCGCGCTTGGTTCAGTGGCCATGGTTGGGCTGGACGTAAAACACCCACTGCACGTGCGGTTGCAGTCGACGGCAAAAAAGCTATAGACGTCGTTGTCACACTTGTTCATCTCTATGAAAAATTGGCGGCAGATGTCGTCTGAGGCTACGTCAACATAATGCAAGGAACAGTCAACGCCGCTGGGGGGCGGTGATGCTGCCGCCGCCAGCATCGCAAACAGCCACATATACATTCTAGTTGAGCGCGTTTAATTTATAGTGCCGTCTTTGGGAACATCGGCAACCTTAAAATACCACGTCTGTTTTACTGACGGGGTTGTATTTATTTTCCGGTCTGAAAACACGGCGGCCTACAAGCCGGGAGCAGCAGCGCACGCTCTACACGCAGTTGCAGTCCAGACACTTGCGCATGGAGTATCCCTCAAGTGACGTCGAACCCTTGCGACCGTGGGTGCAGTGTGAACCTTGGCACTGCCTTTGAGACAGGCACACGCAGTGAACACCGCCCGCCCCGACCACGGGGGTGCCGTCGCAGGTAGAAGCCGCCACCTTGTCGGCCTTTGCGTCGAGTGCGGCGGTGGCAGCGCTGCCTTCGAGGATCGGTCCACTGTGGCCCGACGTCAGGCGCATGAACTGGGCCATTATGGTGGCGGGGCTGTTGGCCAGGTAGGCATTCCAGTCCGTGCGAGCGCCGGCGGCCCTGCGATCAAACGCGTGCAATTTCTCCTCGACATTGGAGCAGGTGTACAGCAGCGCCTTGTCCCCGAGGATGTCAGCGTGCGCCAGCTGTGCGGTAGATTCCCCGGCTGTCCGCGTTGTGAAGACCGGTTTGTTCATCACGCTCCACTCCGCAACCGCCATCCCAAAGCTCTCGCCACCGCCCCGGGCGTGGATCATCGCGTCGGTGGTCTTGATAAATCGGACACGCTCGGTCTTCCGACGGGGGTGGGGGGTGTTGACGATGCCGCAAAGACGCCAGTGCCAAAAATCAAGCAGGATGTGCATGAAGCGTCAGAGTTCGTAGCTGTCGACAGGATTCCGGCAGGCGAGCGAGGAAGTTGGGGCTCACCGAGCTCTCCATGCTGGGGATCTTTATGATGCGTTCTGCGTCTTTCTCGCAGCCGGAATGAAACTCCTTCGTGTTCGCGAAGAGGAATGTGATGTTGGTGCGGCTGGACTTGGCCACCCGACACACTGCCTCCTGCACGCACCGGATGTCGAATGTGCCTAAACCTCCATACCGCCCGATCACCGTGGCATTCTCTGGAATGCCGAGCTCCGCCCGCATGTCCGGGGCACCAAGGTCGGTCTGCCGAGGGGTGTCGACAATGTATTCGACGGCCGGGACAGGCCCGGGCACGGCGGTGCTGATCCGCAGTGCCACGTCACCACCAGGGCGGTCGGCATTGAACATGTAGTGGTGCACGTTGCACACCCCAGGCAGATCACACCGCCACTCGGAGCTCGGCCCCCTGCTCAGATGGGCGTACACGTGGGTGCCCCTGAGCTTCGCAACCAGCTCATTGACCCCCTCCTTCGTCCAGGTGCCATCGGGCTTCTTGGTCTCAAGCACCTCAAAGTCAGGCTGCCGCGGCAAGAAACGCGCCCACAACTGAGCTATCGTCTTGGCCTGGCTAGGCTGGATTCCGCCCTCGGAACCCGCAACGCAGATGAACCCGACCACCGCCACGCCCTGCTCGTCGAGGTGGCGGGCGATGGACAGCGTGGCAGCGAAGGAACCTCGAATGCAGTTGCACCAAAACACCCAGCGCTGCTCGTCGAGAGGCCGCTGGCACTTCTGAGGCGGCAGTGACAGGGCTTGGGCCGTTGCTGGCTGCGGCACAACTGCGATCCACGTTGCATCCGCCTTTTGAGTGTGGAAGGGGAACACATGCGACGTGGCACAGATGAGCACGAGCCACATGAGTTATGGTCAGCTGCACTCAGCTGCACTCAGCAGCCACTTTTTGAGTGTGCGTGGGTGCCACACACACACACTGGTTAGGGGTCAACCTCCCGCGCATAAGCGCGACCAGCTGCTGTGCGACACATACATGCTGTCCGAGGGCAATGAACACAAAGCCACGTACCGCGACCATACACTGCCCGCCCCGGCCTGCCTTTTCCCCGGAGATTTGGCACGGTTGTTTGGCCGACTTGGCGAGCCGAAAACGCACCTGGCACTTTTTGCGGCCCATGCGGTGGCGCTTCGCATAGTGAGGCGTGACGCCCTCTCCGACCAAGCTTTGCCCAAACGCCGCAAAATCGGGGAGGGGCTGGAGGGGGACAACGTTGCCGTTGAGCACACGAACGACGGCCGTGTGTGGCGCCGGCTACATTACCACAAGAAACATTACGGTGGCCAGCACGGCGAGGTGTTTGTGTATCGCGATGAACACGAGGCGGAGGTGGTCATCAAAAAGACCACGAAGAAACAATTCCAAGACGAGCACGGGGTTCTTGAATTGCTGAACGCGGGGGCGATGTGCGACCAAACCCCCGGGGTCGCGATCGCTACGTTTCCCCAAGAATCTTGGCGATACCCCCCTGTGTACGTTGCGATGCGGTCGATGAACGGGACGCTCGCGCAGCTGTTTGAGAAACTGTGGCGCGAGTGGAAGTACACCCCTGCCTCTCCGTCTGCAAACGATCTAAAGGCCGTGGAGCAACTGACGGCGTGCGTGCTGCGGCAGACACTAGGGCAGCTTCGGTGCTTGTGGGACAAAGGGCTTTACTACGCCCCGGACGAGCTCCTTGCGGCGAACGTCCTGTACGAGGTGCAGCTCGAGCCTCCAAGGCTTTTGATCCGGCTTGGTGACTACGGCAGCGTGCACCCCATCACGCCCGAGACAGCCATTGGGAATGTTGCGCTGTGTTTGCGTCGCCTTTTTGAACAGTTTCCGTACCAAGGGGAAGCCACGAGAGTCAAGCTGAAAGAACTTGAGGAAGCGGGGCCGGACCTTGTGGATGAGGCACTTGAATCAATCGAAAGCCCCTCGGAACAGGGTCGGCGCTGACCTTGGCAGTGGGAGAACATTCTCTCGATTATTTGCGGTGCCATTGCGCGGTTCGACTGCAATGGACAACATTTCGGTGTTCACCGTGAACGCGGCGGCGGGGATCACCCTGGCGGTGCTGCTGCTGCTCTGCGTTTGCCGGTCGTGTTGCGCGCTCCGCGTTGCGCAGCCCTTTGACGTCCCGCCCCCCGACGACCGCAGCAAGCGCATGGGGAAGGTCTTTGAGGTGGGGCTGCTTCCGGTGGCGGTGGTCAGACATGAGTTTGCAGCATGTGACACAGCATGCGTCATTTGCCTGGCCGAGTACGCGGAGGGCGACCACGTCCGGGAGCTTAACTGCCGGCACGTTTTCCACGCCGATTGCGTCGATCCGTGGCTGCTCGCCAACCAGACATGCCCGCTCTGCATGGATGACGTGCTCGCCTCATGTGGCGCTGATTCAACGGTCCGCGCGAGAGTCCCTTTCTAGTTGCAGCGCCTCCTGCGCCTTGCGAGCCTCGAATTTGGCATGGGCTAGCTCGACGTTCAACTCTGTGTTGATTGTCGTGCAGTCTTCGTCCGCGTGGGCCAGATTTTGTTGTGCCGCTTCCAGCTCCTCCTGTGTGGTGGTGAGTTCCGCGCGCAGCGCATCCATGTCGGCGGCGGACCCGCCCTCCGTCGTTTCCCGCAGACGCTTGATGTCCGCGGCCGACGTCTGCCTGTCTGTGTGACACCGCACTTGCAGTTCATTCAGCCGCCCGATTTCTGCCTCCTTCGCTTTTAGCAATTGCTTCAGCGATGCGACCTCGGACTTGCTGGCGGCCAATTGTGTCTCTGCGGCGTCCAGCCTTTCGTCATTTTCCGCCATTTCACTTTCTAAGGCGTCGTTGGTGTGCTGAAGCGTGGTTGCCCTACTTTTCAGCCGGTCGCGCTCCCGTTCTACGAGTGCCGTATTTTTCACGCATGTGTCTGCCTCTTCTTTGATCTGCGTCAGCTGGTTGTGGAGTTGGGCGTTCTCCATGCCTGCCTCCGCCGGCGGCCCCTTTTATAATGGGCCGTAAATGCCAGTCGTGAGCAGGTTCAGCCTTTCGGCGAGGGTCAGCACCCTCTCCTCCTTCTTTTCAGCGAGAGTCAGCTCCCTCTCCTCCTTCTTTTCAGCGAGGGTCCGCTCCCTCCCCTCCTCCTCCTGCGCGTTGTGCTGCTTGAGGAGCTGGAGGGTTTGTTTTGCGACAACGAGGGTCGCATCGACACTGCGGGCGGTGTGCTCGAGAACGCTGCACAGGCGGCTGGTGCCGCCGGTGTGGTCGACGAAGCGGAACATGCTTTCTGGCATGCGGGGGCGCGCAAATATAAGGATTAAAACCTGCCAACCGAGTCGGTCGCCACTGGCACTCGCCTGCGGCAGGTGCAGATGGCCATGCCGACGACGACAACCCCGGCGGCGGCGGCGATTGGGACGTAGGGCACCGCCGCCGCCGACGACGCTGCGGGGGGGGCTGGGAAGGGGGCGGGGGTGGTGGTGTAGAGGGCGGTGATGGCGGCGACGTCGGAGACGGAGAGGCCGCTCCGCTGGAATCCTGGCGTCGCACCGGTGCCGGCGTTTTTGCGCTGGGCGCGCGACATGCTTCCCGTTGTTTCGTCGTAGAGGGTGGGGTTGTCGGCGATGCAGGTGTGAATCGCATCCCAGCCCGCCTCGGTGACGGTGACGGCGCCGCGCCAGTCGTCGTTTTCAAGGGGGTACATCATGATGCTGCAAAAGTCGAACGGGGTGACCGAAGTGCGGCTCCCGGCCTCCGCCCACTGATGCTTCCAACCCTCGTCGACCTTGCTGATGTCGACGTCGATGAAGGCCGCTCTGTCGCTGTGTTTCTGCTCGTGGGCCAAGCCGAGGGCGTGGAGGAACTCGTGGGCGGCGTTGCCGGGTTCGTTGCAACCGCCGATGTTGATGGTGGTGGCGGCTGCGCCTCTGTGGTCGATGTTGCAGCCGCAGTCGCTGCCGGTGCCGACGAGGAGAACGCCGGGCCCGCCGGCAGCGACCATTTCGAAGGGAATGCCTGCGGCGGCGGTGATCATGGCGGCGCCGGCAACGATGTTGTCGACGTCCAAGGGGCACGTGCTGTTGTGGGCATCGCCCGAGGTGACGATGGCGTAGGTGATGGGGAGGGGGCGGAGTTCGTCGCTGTTGTACTTGACGTTGCGCGCATTGCGGCGGCCCGTGGTGCAGTGGGAGGCCACCAGACAGAATGCGAGGGAGACAAGCGCCATCTGTGCACGCGGCGCCGTTGCACGTAAATCTGGCCGCCCTCTATTTGCCCCGGGGACCGACAATGGCGCATGGGCGCGCTTGTCGTGATGGCGGTCGCGCTTGCGGGGTGCTTTGCGGCGGCGTCGATGGTGCCTGCGGCGTGTGTGGCCACGGAGGTGGTGGTGGTGCCTGCGGCGGCGCTTGTGCTGGCGGCGGCGCCGACGGTGCTCCCATGCACAATTCCGTGCTGCGTCGTGTCGCTGTTGCCGTGCTGCTGCGTCTGCAGCAGCCTGTCGACGCTGCCGCTGCTGCTGCTGGCGACCGTGTCGTTGTCGTTTGCCGCCGTTGCCGTGCACTGGAGCGCGCCGCCGTGCGAGTGCTCAGTGGAGCTTCGGGTGTACGGGGCGGCAATGCTCCTCCCCCTCGGGGTTGCCGTGCTCCAGAAAGTGTGGCACCGCGCAGACGGTGTTGAGGTGTGAGACCCACGCGAGGAGCAGCGCGGCCGAGGGGTGCCAGGGGGTGTGGAAGACGCCTGTGCTCGTGACGTATCGCAACCTGTACATTGTCGCTCCCGCGGCGGGCCCACGGCGTATATTTGCGCTTGGCTGTCCTGGGCGTGACATGCAATCCCTTTTTTTGGTGGCGCTCGTGTGCTGCGCGCGTGCGGTCGCCGGCCAGAGCATGCAGGAAACTGGCACCCCGTGTATGGTGCACGACAGACGTCAAATGGGGAGTTATGCCATCTTGGACACGTGTGTGAACGAAGATGCGTGGGCCCAAGAAAACATATCCAGTTGGGCGATTGGAGGCAGTGGCGACCCCTTCGCGGAAGCTATGGCTTACTGCATGCGAAACGGTACCGGCTCCGTTCGCGACGACATCAGTGGGACCCCGTGCGACGACACCAGTGGGACCATGTATCAAGACGGCTTCACCCGCACGCTCTTCTGCGTCGTGACCGAGTTCGGCAAGAAGGGGGAGTGCGGCGCCTACGTCAACAGCACGGCCTTGCTAGCGGCCCTTCCCGCCATGACTGCCGACCCGGAACCGCCGCCGGAGCGAGAGGTGTCGCACGTCTACGTGGTGCGCCACACGATGACCGCCCAGGAGGCGGTCGAATTCACCGCCAGTCTCCCCAAGTACGAGTTCATGACCGCGTTTTACCGAAAGACGCCGCTGAAGGCGATGGATGTCGCGAAGCTTGGGATGACACTCGAGGCGGGCGACGGCGGCACCATGCGCATCACTGTCACCCTAAACACGAGCGATGTGCTGAGTGCAGATTTTCCCGAGGCCTTCTCGTTCAATGACATAGCGGCCGTGTCGGATGTGCTGCAGACGTCGGCACCCGCGGAAGACGACGACGACGACGACGACGTCATCATCGGCCTTTTGGTCGCCGCCGGCGTCCTCCTGTTTTTTGCCTGCGTGTACTTTGTGTACCATTATGTGAAAGGCCGGGGGGCGTAAGCAAATCATGTGGGGATATTTGCGTACATAAAACAATCCACATAATGCGGTTTGTCGCTGTGCTGCTTGTGTGGGCGGCGCCGGCGTCCGGCAATTTGCCAGAGTGCATTGGGGACAGGTCCACGTGGAGGTGGGAAAATACCTATGTTTGCGCAGATTATCAACGTTACGAGCGCCACGCACGTTGTAACAGCGACGTTAGCGGCACAAACCAACTTGCCGCGGAGGTCTGCGCAGAGTGTGGGTCTTGCGCCGCCCCTGCAGGCACTATGTGCGCAGTCCAGAGCGTCCAACATGCGTTCAGCTCCACGGCTGCGACGGGCGATCATGGCATCTGGACATGTTATGACGGCTACCTGCCCCAGTTTCCAGGCAGCGACACAGTTTTATATAGAGACTGGGAATCGGATGAACCCTGCTTACCTGGGGAAGAGCTGCAAACAAACAGGAGTTGCGTTCCTGTGGGAAATTGCACCGTCGGTGGCCTCGCGAATGGTGTCGCAGCGAGCGACAGTGTCACACCTGGTAGTTTTGCTCGGTGGACTTGTGCGGAAGGCTACATTACCGCCAGCGGTGAACC
>Ga0209425_10002813_pt1 | contig 18951 bp, 20 predicted proteins | sample COG_05_FD_184749 | JGI IMG/M metagenome (GOLD analysis project Ga0209425, IMG submission 184749) | Pelagic Microbial community sample from North Sea - COGITO 998_met_05 (SPAdes) (version 2) | ecosystem: Environmental > Aquatic > Marine > Neritic zone/Coastal water | place: Helgoland, sampling...
TAGAGTTTTGACAAAATTTCTTGCCTTAAATTTTTTATTATCCACCGATAAATTATCAGGATTAATTTGATTGCTATCAAAAAGAGCATTTCCAGCATCAACCAATATCGACTCTCTTCCAGGCATCATATTGTTTAAAAAAAACATTTTTCTTGCCAATCCACCAAGGGGATTTTTCGGACAACCACAGTCATAAAACTCTGAAAACACATTTGTTGTTGAAACAATAGATATATTTTGAATATTGTTGCTAGTGTTATCTTGAGCTAGCCCAATACTAAATAGTAAAATGAATAAATACTTTCTCATTAACTTTTTCCCTTTTTTTTCTTTCTCAATATAGGTACGATAAACATATAAATTCCTGTAAAACTTAAAACAATCAATAAAATTCCTGAAGGAAAAAATAGTCCAAATTTTACATAATCGCTAAAAAAAGAACCGTCATGAACTGACTCGATTATATCCGACCTTCTAAAGCTAACTGAATATATCTCTGCCGATTCAATGTCCAATTGAATTTCCCAATTATTCTTTGATCGAATTTTAGCTATCCCTTTATTTGGTCGAATATCAATCCTATCAATATCGTTCCAAGAGTATATTTTAGCCTCGCTAACTGTTTTAGCTGATTCTAGGTATGCATTAAGCATAACAGGCTTACTTTTAGACGTAATTACTACATTAGGCTGAATCCAATTTGACTGTTTCTTAAACTGTAACAGTACACCCGTTGAAAAAATAATTACAACCGGAATGAAAATTATTGGAGAAATCCAATAATGTAGCTTTCTAGTTTGTTTATTTATGCTCAAGAGTTATCTAAAATCTTCTCAAGTTCATCCATTAAAAAATTCATCTTTCTAGACACTGCTTCAAAAGGCTCAGAAGTTGTCATATCTACTCCAGCTAAGTTTAATAGTTCAACAGGGTAATCTGAACTTCCGCTAGACAAGAATGTAATAAAATCATCAATGCCTTCTTGGCCGTCTTTTTGAACTCTTTCGGATATCTTTTCTCCAGCAGCGAAAGAAGTAGCGTATGCATACATATAATAATTATAATAGAAATGTGGGATACGTGACCATGAATAAGCTTCTTCTTCTGTCAATTCCATACTAGAACCCCAATACCTACTATACATTTCACCAAATTCAGTTGTAAGAAAATCTTCAGTAAGAATTTGTCCATTTTCAGCAGCTTCATGCATCAATAGCTCAAATTCAGCAAATCTAGTTTGCCTGTAATACGTTGAACCAATATTCTGGATATAATTTTGCAACAATACTGCTTTTTCTTCATCGCTTTCAGCATTTGCAAGCAAATAATCCATCAATAATGATTCAGTGGTAACCGAAGCAACCTCTGCATTGAATGTGTCGTATCCATAATAAGGATATGATTGATTCTTTTGACTTAAATAAGAATGATAAGCATGACCCAGTTCATGCGCTAAGGTAAATACATCATCTAAAGTTCCAGCAAAGTTTAGCTTAATTCTTGGAGGTAAGTCCCAAGTTGAAGACATATAAGCTCCGCTCTCTTTTCCTTGATTTTCAAACACATCTATTAAGTTTTCATTGTACATCTTTTCGGTAAATTTTTGCAGTTCTCCATCATTGGCTTGCAATAAAGGCTGCAGAGCTTCAACTACAATTTGTTGAGCTTCTTCGTATGAATATTCTCTAGTAAAATCAGCCAAGGGAGCATAGGTATCAAAAGGCTTAATTTTATCAACTCCTAAACTTTTTGCCTTTATTTCTGCCCATCTATGAAGTGGCTGAAGGTTGTTATTGACGCTTTTAATTAAATTTTTGTAGATATCGGTTGAAATTCCTGAACCTTTCATTTTCGCTTCTAAAGAATTGTTATATCCTCTTGCAGTTGCGTAAAAGATATTACCCTCAACATTTCCTTTCATAAGAACTGACATTGTGTTAAGCGATCCTTTAAATGGAACATATAAAGCTTTATACATATCTTCTCTGACTCTTCTGTCAGTAGACTTAGTATACTTCCCGTATCTACCGGGAGACATCGTAAGGTCAATTCCATTTTCATCCTGAAAAGTTCCCCACTTAAAATCAGTAGCTCTCATAATGTCATATGCCTCATTTGTTACGCCAGTAAGCTTACCTGCCATACTAAGGATTCTTTCTTCTTTTTCGGATAGTGTATGTGGTTTAGCTATATAAATATCTTTGAAAACTTTTTCATACTCTTTTAGAGAGGAATTATCATTCATAAATTTCTCTAAAAGGCTATAGTCAGACTCAAGAATCTCAGGTGTCCAATAAGCTGTTACCCCTCCATATTTAATCCAAACATTTCTAACTCTTTGAACCATTTCTTGATATTTTTCATTTGTCAAATCACCATTCAAGGAATTAGATGCATAGTGATAAAGTTTACCTAAATATTGATTGATTTCTTCATCAAGCTTAATTGACTCTAATAATACTTCAGGACTTGATATTAATTTCCCTTTATAATTAGCCATGCTCGGGTACAGCTTTTTTACTTTTTCTAAATCTTGCTCCCACAATTCATCTGAAGCATAGACAGCCGTTAGGTCCCATTTGTATTTTGCATCGATTTCGGATCTTAATGGAATCGATGAACTTGGTTGAGTTTCATTTGATGAACATGCCATAACGATGAAAATGTAAAAAATTATTAATCTAAAATACATAGTAAATATTCCTTATATTTTTTTTAATTAAATTTAACTAGTATAAGACATTTATAGATGAAAAAAAATTATAAAATAGGGATTGCTTTAGGAGGAGGAGCTGCCCGTGGATATGCGCACATAGGTGTTCTAAATGCTATTGAAGAACTAAATATTCCAATTAGCTACGTATCCGGAACTAGCATAGGTTCATTCATTGGAGCCTTATATACGTCTGGAAATCTTAAAAAATTTGAAGATAAAATTCGTTCAAGAAATAGTTTTATGAAAGATGTTTTATTCAAGCTTGATCCTGTTTTTCCAAAACTTTCTATTATGAATGGAAATGAAGTTATTAAAGTATTCAAAGAAATTACCGATATAAGAACCTTTGAAGAGCTTAACCTACCTTTAACAACAGTTTCGACTGATATCATAAATAATAAAAAAATCGAATCAAATAGTGGAGATTTGATAAATGCAATTAAAGCAAGCATCGCTATTCCAGGAGTCCTTTCTCCCACCTATGTAAATGACAATCTTTGTGTAGATGGTGGACTTATCGATCCCGTTCCTTTGCAATCTATTGTTGATATGGGATCAAATATAACTATTGCAGTTAATTTGTATGGTCTTCAATCTTCAGAAAAACAAGACAACAAGTATAATATTGTTGATATTGTTGATAGATCAGCAAAGATAATTTTAAATAATGTTACTCACCTTAGTTTCAAAAACAATGAACCAGATATATTAATTGAACCTCCAATAGATCAATTTAAGGGTTGGGATTTTCACAGATCTAATGAACTAATTCAGATTGGTTATGAAAAAGCCTTGAAAGTGTTGGATACGAATAAAGATTTATTTATTTGATTTATAACTATAATGAATTAGTTACAACCTAATCTTTAATAACTTCGCTTCTTTTAGCCATTTTGACGGTCATTTCAATTTTTTCAAGCGGATTATCGTTCATATCTTTTTCAACATTTACTATTGAATCAATCACTTCTAATCCTTGAATAACCTTTCCAAATACAGTGTAGTTATTGTCTAAAAAACTTGGATCGCCATGACATACAAAAAATTGACTTGATGCACTATTAGGATCATTCGTTCTAGCCATAGATAAAATTCCCTTTTCATGAGGAATGCTATTAAACTCCTGAGGAATTAACCAAGTAGAAGAATCATTTTCATCTCCAATGCCAAAAAACTTTCCTGCTCTTCCTCCTGTTCCATGCAAAGACCTATTTTCTAATTTAGAGTTTGGATCTCCACCCTGAATAACAAAATCAGGAATTACTCTATGAAATGTCGTTCCATCAAAATATTGTTCATTTGCTAAGACTACAAAACTTTCAACATGCATTGGTGCTACATCTGGATAAAACTCCACTACCATATCTCCATAATTAGTTGAAATCACTGCTACTTCTGTTTCTTTTTCATAATTCATTATGAATACCCCTATTGTTAAAACTATTAATATTATACCTATGATTTTTTTCATTCTTTTTCCTTAATTATACCGTTGCTGCATATACAATACACAGCAACGATTAAATATATTATTCTTATTCTTGAGATTCAGGAATTGCTCTAGTAAACTGATTTACTCCTGTAATTTTACCATCAAGATCAAAAAAGTATGTCTCTGAAGCTTCAAAATCTGTGACACTTCCATCTTTACGAACAATTTGTGCTCTTGAATGAACAATTAGTCCAGATGATGGGTCAGTATCTTTAATTTTGATTGGAATCATTGCCCAAGGTTTCCAGGATTGCGATTCTCTAGTTGAAAACTCTTGAATAAAATCTTCTTTAGTTAAATCCATTCCGTTATATGAAAACGGATATTTAACGTATTCTGAAAATCCTTCAACATCTAAATTATTAGCAGCTTCAAGAAATTTCTCCATGGTTTCAACTTCACCTCTGTTTGAAAAAACAAATGGTCTTCCAGAATATTCATTCTCAGGATTTAATCCTAAAAACTTACCACCCTCTCTAATACCATATTCACTATTCTCAACATCTGGTCTCATTGTACTCCACATTCCGGATAATTTTCCTTCATCTTCATCATTAAATCGTAATATGTCGATATAGTGAGTAGCAGATTTAGATCCATTCTTTTGAACAGAAGTATCATAGGACCAAGAAACTACAAATGCACCATTGTCATCTACCATTCTAAGTGGAACCATAGCCCACGGTTTCCAAGAATAAGATTCTTGATCATCCATTTGGTCTGCAAAAGGCTTCATCTCTTCTGTAACTAAAGAAGAAAAAAGCTCCTTATCAAGATTTGAATAAGCATCTGTAAGAGCCAATGCTTTATCCATATAATCATCACTTGCTAGAACATATGCTTTACCGTAATTCTCATTTTCTTCGCCATTAAATGGCATATTTTTACCAGCAGATTCTACCCCATCATAATTAACAACTGGCGGTGATGCAAACATCACAAATAAACCAGCAGCAAAAAGTAAAAAAGTAGGAACTGAATCGTAATTTAATTTCATGATTACCCCTCTTAATTAATTAATAATGAGAAGATATTATGCAAATTTTGAGAAGATTGCATTATAAAACTTAGATGAATGATTACTGATATTTTTTTTGTGGAGCTGACAGGGATTGAACCTGCGACCTCATGAATGCCATCCACGCGCTCTCCCAACTGAGCTACAGCCCCAAATTATTTATTTAACTCTTTCCAGTCCTTATCGAACTGAGCAAGTCCTTGGTCAGTAAGCTTATGTTTATACATTTCTTCAAAAATTTTTGGAGGAAGTGTAACAATATCAGCTCCAGCTTTAAATGAATCATGTATATGATCAATATTTCTGATTGAAGCAGCTAAAATATTAGTAGTAATAAGATTATTTAAAAAAACTCTGCTTATTGAAGATATTAAATCAATTCCGTCGATATTATTATCTTCACATCTTCCAACAAATGGTGAGATATAAGTTGCTCCTGCTTTTGCAGCAAGAATAGACTGACTTAAGGAAAATATTAATGTCACGTTTACCTTGATATTTCTATCAGATAATACTTTACATGCTTTTAATCCCTCATAGGTGCAAGGAACTTTAATTGTAACATTTTCATTTATAGAATGATACTGTTCAGATTGTAAAATCATTTCTTCTGCAGTATCAGCTACTACCTCAGCGCTAATGCTTTCATTAGCTGTAAATAAAGAAGAAATTTCTGATATCACTTTTACAGGATTTCTTCCTGCTTGCATCATCAAAGTTGGATTAGTAGTTACGCCATCAACAAGACCGGTTTGAAAATGATGTCTTATGACATCTACGTCTGAAGTATCTAAAAATATTTTCATAATTCAGAAATTTAATACAATTACTTGAAAATGCAATTGTCTTTAAATTTTAAAAAAAAGGGCTATAAAAATATAGCCCTTTAATATTTTATTAAAATGAATGAAAATTATCCGCGAGTACCGCCTTCGCTCTCTCCGTCGGAATCATTTCCTCCATCTCGTTTACAATTATCTCTCCATGCTTGTTTCATTTCTTCGCGAGAATTAACAGTAACAGAAGAGCCATCTTCAAAAACAAGATCTACCGGAAAAACGACTTCAGGTCTTTTCTTTCTGCCATCGTAAGATTCGTAGAAAGCTTTCATTTTTGCTTCTAAGTCTTCTTCGTCGTCTGCAGTCAATGTTGACCCATCAGGCATTGTGAAACTTACAGGAAAAGCAAAAGTAAAGCATTTCTTATCATTTTGCTCTCCTCTACATGCTTGAAACGCCTCTTTTAATTCATCTACTGAATTAATAGTTACTGTTGCAGCATCATCTCCGCGATATTCAATTTGAATTGGATATGCAAAAGCAGGTTTTTCTTTTTGACCTGTTTCTTGATAATGAGACTTCATTGTTGAACGAAATTCTTTGTAGTCATTTACTGTATAAGAAGTTTCGCCTAAAGAGAATGTTAGAGGAAATACATACTTGAAACATCTCTTAGCATGTCTCTTTCTATCATCCATTCCATCTCTGTTACCAAGTTTTCTTCCATCTTTTGAAAAATATATTTCTGTCATATCTCCAGCATCTAACGCCATATCTCCTAAAGAAAATTGGTATCCATAGTCAGGTGAGATTTCAGCTTTGACCATCATATAATCAAAATATTCTGACCCAATAACCAGTTTTGATGATAGAGGAATATCTACCTCGTCAATCTCAAACTTATTAGGATCAGCTTGAATGGCTTCAATAAGCTGTAGATCAGTCATTTTATCCATATATGACATATTATCATCACATGAATTAACCATAAAAATTAAACTAAAAATCAATAATATTTTTTTCATAAGTCCCCTTTATTTGCAATTAAAACTTACTACCTTTTTTTCCTTCTGTCAAAATCTCTCTTTCTTGACATTTCAGGTTTTTCTTCAAGAAGTTTTGCCATTTGAGATTTCAATTTTTCTTGTTGAAATACCAATTTTGTTCGCTGCTCATTAGAAAGTACGTTTACTGTTTTTTTCAAAAAATTAGCTTCAAGCACTGCTAACTGATCTTTCATTTCTTTTTGAAGCTTGATTGCTTTATCTACGTCAAACTTTGCAGCATCTTTAGTTTTCATTCTTAAATCTGCAACTTTTTTACGATATTTTTTCTGAACTTCATTAACCTTATTTTTGTATTCATTTTGCATTGGAAAAAATTGTTCAGCTTGTTCAGTTGATAAGTTTAAGTAAGTTGTTTGGACTCCAATCATGGTTGATTGACGTTGATTATTTAATTGCTCCATTCGCTCTTTACGAATTTCCATTTTATCTCGATCAACTTTATCCATTTGCTCTTGAGCAAATATGCTTGTTAAAAATATTATAGTTAAAATTGCTATTCTCATAACGACTCCTAAATTGTTTTTATATCTTATATACAATTCTACTTGAAAAGATGTTCCAAGATTATTTTTTTCTTGCTTCAATAAATGATTTTATTGCTGCGATAAACCCAACTAAACATAATACGCAAGCTGTAAATTGCTCAATAGTTGCTAGAGGTCTTTTTAGCTCGATACCTTTTAAAAGATAATTTAATAAATCAAATGCTGATCCATAAGTTGCTCCAATCCCCAAGATTAAAATTAGAATATTAATGTGAGCAAAATGCTTATGCAAATTTGGAAACTTTCTTCCAAAAAATAAACCTATCTGTATCAATAAGCCAAGAATTGAAGGTATTAGAGCAGTAAATGTCATAGAAAAAGCATAAAATGCAACTCCTAGAATAATTAAACTAATACTGATTTGATTAAATATTTTATCCATTGTATTTCCTTTATTTTTTTAAAATTTCGTTAATTTTTTTGAAACTTTCACTTAATTCTGATACCATCTTTTGCGTGTAAGGATTATAGCTTTGAATATCTTCAAATAACTCCCATGAATCATTGCAAGTTTGATTGACTAATTTATGTAATGCCTTATATCCTTCTGTATCAATCCTTGTTTGATCTGTACCAAAATCATCTATTACCCTTCCAACAAAATGAGTCAATCCCTGCGATCTTGCTGCCATCATATCATGTTCTTCAGCTGAAATCTCTTCAATGGTTATATTTTGGCTATCAAAATAATTTTTCCAAAATTCAAACCTTCCATATGAATCTCTCACTGATTCCATTGTCATTACAGAACCGCTATCCTTTAAAGAATCAGGACCAAAGAGTGGATGAGTGGCTATAATATCAATCTCAGCAGATAAATTTTGAGTCATAACATTTTTAGGAAACACCTTAACAGAGCAAACATCTATAACAGTTTTGTTGCCTTGGATATCATTTTTAATTTCATGAATTAATGATTCAAAATCTCTGATAGGAACAGCTATAAAAATTGTTTCATTTTTAAGAGCATCTTTCAAAGATACTTCATTTACATCAGAGTTATTAATTTGCTTCTTATCATATACATCTACTTCAAACCCTTTAGAAAGCAATGCATGTAACATTGCTCCAAATCTTCCATAGCCAATAATACTTACTTTATTCATGATTGTAACTTCTTCACAGCTAGAAAAAGAGTTAAGTTTCTTTTTAGATCATGAATGTCTTTTTCTAGAATGTTTAAACCATACTTTTCAGCTGAAAATTTGCTAGCTATTACTGCTACATTTTTTGATAATTTTCCTTCTGACAAATCTTGTGCAGCTTTGGCAGTATCATCTTCTTCGACAAGTTTTTTTGACCAAAATTTTTCAGCTAAATAATCTTTACACTGCTTTAAGGCCTGTTGATGAGAATGAATTTCTTCAATATCTCCTAAAGCAACTCCATCCTTTGCAAGTAAATTCTGACTAATCTCTACATAAAACATATCAATTATTTCGCATTGATTTTTTGCTAAAGCTTCGATGCTTTCAATCACTACACCACCTTGGGCATTTTCCATTGCAAAGATTCCAGTATCAATGCTTCCATCTGTTAGGCTATTTAACACATTCATTGAGCCCACCAAGTACGCCAACTCATATTCATTTATACCAAATTTTTGACAATAAGACTTAGCTGCTTGTTCGCTAAAGCTACCCTCAATTCCTTGAATTCCAATTTTATTCATTTTTTCTCCAGTATGTACTCAATTGCTTTAATATAACTTTGTTTTCCCTCGCCATAAAATTGACCAATACAAACATTTTTAATCACGGAGGTCTTTCTAAAATTTTCTCGCTTGTTAATATTGGATAAATGCACTTCAACGGTTTTTAATTGTGTTGCTGCTATTGCATCTCTTAAGGCATAAGAATAATGTGTTAAAGCCCCTGCGTTCAGAATGCAATAATCAGTATCTTTTCTTTTTTGATGCAAAAAATCTATGATACTTCCTTCTGAATTAGATTGAAAAAATTCAAGGTCAAGATTTTGGCAACTATTGTGGTTTTTAATCCAATTATTTATTTCCTCAAGAGAATCATAACCATAAATTTCTGGCTCTCTCTCTCCTAACAAGTTAAGGTTGGGTCCATTTATAATAATTATTTTCATAATACTTTTAAACTCTCTTTAATTTGCTCAAATGATATATTATCATTTATTTGCGATTTTCCAATCTCATCCAACAAAATAAACTTTACATTTGATGCTCTGATTTTCTTATCACTTTTAATATAGTTCATAAACTTATCATAATCTTTAATACTAACGGAGGGTAGATCAAATTTTGATAGCAGATCTAAAGACTCATTGTACTCATCGTTTGAAAGATTTCCATACTTATTTGATAGGTATAAAGCACATTTCATCCCATAAAAAATTGCTTCTCCGTGCAACAGTTTTTTATAGTCATAATAACCCTCGATTGCGTGCCCAACCGTATGTCCAAAATTCAATATCATTCGTAATTCATGTTCATTTACATCTTCGCTAACAACATCACTCTTTATTTCACAACATTGTATTATAATTTTTTCTAAAATTTTTATTGATCTGCTTTTTAAAATATCATCAATGCTCGAAGCAATTAACTCAAATAATTGCTTATCATAGATAAATCCATATTTTACTGCTTCTGCTAGAGCGGCATTTATTTGTCTACTTGGAAGCGTTGATAGAAAATTTATATCTATTTCAACTGCTTTTGGTTGATAAATTCTTCCAACCAGATTTTTACCACTTCTAAGATTGATACCAGTTTTTCCTCCAATGGAAGAATCTATCATAGCTAGTAACGTAGAAGGATATTGGATATAATCAACTCCTCTCATATAAATTGACGCAGCAAAACCTGCAATATCTCCTACTACTCCCCCACCCACAGCAAAAACAATTGATGAGCGATCAAAGTGCTCTGAAGCCATCTTATTGGTAATTTGTGTAATTGTTTCAAATGATTTAGTTTGCTCTCCATCATCTATAAGATAAATACTAACATTTGGTAGTTTAGACAATAGATCGAATTTATTTTTATATAGCTTGTAAATATTTTCTTGGCTAATGAGCATGCATTGAGATTCTGTTGTTGAGGCAATATTTGATATTGAGCCTGCAAAACTATCAATCATATTTATTTTATAACTATCTAAACCTAAATCTACTTTAATACTATTAGTCATTAATCAATCCAATTATTTTGTTACAATTATCATCGATAGTATTGTTGTCAGTAATAATCTGATGTCTCGACAAGGAAAGATACAATTCTTTTCGTTGATTAAAAATCTTTTCAAGCATTTGGTACTTGTTCTTTTCTTCAAGTAAAGGTCTTGAAGAATCATCCTTAAGTCTATCAGCCAATATATGAGTAGATGTACTTAGATATATACATAACATCTGAGACATAAGATCATAACTCCTTTTAAAAGCAACTGCTCCTCCACCAACCGCTATAACAATCTTATCTCTAGAAGAATGCTTTTTTATTTCATCGTATTCAAATTCCCTGAATTGTATTTCGCTTTTACTAAACAGTTCATTGATTGATAAATTTTTACAGTCCATAATTTCTTGATCAATATCAATAAAATCCCATCCAAGCTTTTCTGAAAGTATTTTTCCAGTGGAAGATTTTCCAGACCCCATCATACCAATTAAACATAGTTGATTAATATTTTCCACTGCTCTCAATATGTTTTCTTAATTGTTCCATGCTGTCACCACCAAATTTTTCTAATAAAGCATCTGCCAAAACAATGGCTAACATACTTTCACCAATAATTGATGCAGCAGGAACCGCGCATGAATCCGTTCTTTCTTTGTGAGCAAGTTTTGGCTCCATTGTTGTTAAATCAATTGATCTAAGTGGCTTTATAAGCGTAGAAATAGGCTTCATACTCACTTTTACATGAATAGGCTGAGCATTACTCATTCCTCCTTCAATACCTCCAGCATTATTGCTTGATCTAGTGATTTTATTATTCTCATACAATATTTCATCATGTAATTCGCTCCCAAATACTGCAGAAGAAGCAAATCCTGCTCCAACCTCTACACCTTTGAAAGCATTTACAGACATCATTGCTTGAGATATTCTGGCCTGCAATTTTCCATCTGCATTAATGTAGCTTCCTAAGCCATATGGCATTCCTGTTGCAATAACTTCAAAAGACCCGCCCACCGAATCTCCATTGCTTTTTGCTTGATCAATTACATCAATCATTTTTTTCTCAGCATCTTTATCAAGACATCTAACGGAAGACTTATCCGCTAAACTGTTCAATTTTGACATATTTAAATCTTTATCTATTGCTTTAGTGTCAACAATATCATGAATTTGATATACTCTACTTCCAATTTGTATTCCTACATCCTCTAGCAACTTTCTACAAATCGCTCCAATTGCAACTCTCATAGCTGTTTCTCTAGCAGATGATCTCTCTAATACATTTCGAATATCATCAAAATCATATTTCATTACTCCTGCTAAATCAGCATGACCAGGTCTGGGCATTGTAACTTTTTTATGATCTTTTTTTGGCTTTCCAACCGCCATTCTATCTTCCCAATTAACCCAATCTAAATTTTTAATTATTAATGCAATGGGAGAACCCAAAGTAATCTGATGACGAACTCCAGAAAAAATTTCAGCGAAATCTTTCTCGATTTTCATTCTTTTTCCTCTACCATGACCCTGCATTCTTCTAAGCAAATCTATTGCTATATACTCCTCTGTAAGCTCTAGTCCTGCAGGAATTCCTTCGATGATTCCAGTCAACCCTTTTCCATGCGACTCTCCAGCGGTCATATATGATATTTTCTTCAACATAGTATTTTCTCCAATTGTTTAATAATGGAATCAATTTTTGAATTCACATTATAGGTAGTTTCATTCCAAATTTCAATAGACTTCAATGCTTGAAATATTAGCATATCTAAACCATTAACTTTTTTTCCGTTAGTTTCAAATCTATTTAAGAACAGTGTTGATTTAGATATGTAAACAAGATCAATTAAATCCGTATTCTCATTTATAGTAATATCAAAAAAATTATCTTTGTCTTCCATTGAATACATTCCAAGAGGAGTTGTATTAATGACTAATTCACACGTTGATTGCTGCTTGCCAAATAAAGCTATGTTGTCAAAGCCTAATTTTTTGGCAAATTCTATAACTTCTAGTGCATTTTTTTCGCTTTTATTTTTAATGATAATCTCTCTTGCTTCTGAATCGATCAACGATTTAATAATAGTTTTTGCAGAAGAACCTGCCCCTAAAACCATGCATTTTTTATTCTTTACTACAATCTCGTTTCTTGAACAAAGCATATCAAAACCATATTTGTCTGTATTGTAACCTTTTAAAACACCCTCTTTTATTGCAATACAATTCACATTCTTTAATATTGATGCTTCTGTATCAAGCTTATCTAAATAGCCTATTACTTCATTCTTAAAAGGAATAGTAACATTTAACCCATTATAAGATGTAATCACATCCTCAAAAAAACTATCTAACTCACGTTCAGTAAGTTGAATTTTTTCAAGAAAACAATCTTTAATATCTAATTCTTTGTACAAAAGTTTGTGTAATTCTGGGCTAATGCTTTTAGAAACTGGATTACCTATCAGTGCATATTTCATTTAGCTACCCTTTTTATCAAATTAAAGAAGTTTGGCAGTGAAATATCGATGCAATCTTTGTTATCTAGGTGATATTTTCCAAATGATGTTAAACTTAAAATTGTGAAAGCCATAGCTATTCGATGATCGTGAAAAGTTGCAATCTCAGCTAGCTTATCAGGCTTACCTCCATGGACAAAAAGACTATTTTCTTTTTCATAAGCATTAATTCCAAAAGCATTTAGATTATGTATAATTGCGTGCAATCTATCACATTCTTTGTATTTTAATTCTTCTACATTTCGAAATATCGTAACACCATTTGAATATGCAGCTACAACAGCTAAAATAGGTATTTCATCTATGATTGCAGGGACTATTTTGGACTCTATTTCTGTTGAATGAATTGTGGAAGTACTAAAAGTTATATCTCCAACCTCTTCTCCATTATTCAACTGCTTATTATCAATAGATAAATGACAATTCATTTTTTTAAGTACTTCCATAAATCCAATTCTAGTTTTATTTAAAAGTACATTATTAAGCGTTAATTCTGAATCGTCATTCAATACAGCCAAAGCTGCAAAAAACGCTGCAGACGATGGATCAGAAGGTATTGTTATATCAATAGGACTTAGTTTGCTATTTAGAGGATTGATGGTAATAATTTTATCTTGAACACTCACTGATGCACCCATAGTACTCAACATAATCTCTGTATGATTTCTTGTTAAAATATCCTCTTGAATAGTCGACGGCTTATCAGCTCCCAAGGCTGCGAGTAAAATACATGATTTTACCTGAGCGCTAGCAACAGGAACTTTGTAGTCAATGGGATATGTTCCTTTTTTTGCATCTATACTTAAGGGCAATACATTATTGCTAGAAGAAATATTACAACCCATTTTTTGCAGCGGAATAATAATTCGCTTCATTGGTCTTGATGATAATGAATCATCGCCTATGAGTGTAAAATTTAATCCCTGTGAGGATAAAAGTCCTGAAACTAGTCTTGTAGTAGTTCCAGAATTACCACAGTCTAGCTCTTTATTTGGACTAATTAAATCTACGCCTTCAACTTCAATAGTTTTATTAATCCTATTAATCTTTGCTCCACAAGCTTTCAATACGCTAATTGTAGATTGTAGATCATCTCCATCATTTAAATTTCTGATTATACTTTTTCCATTTGCAATAGATGAAAGCATTATTGCACGATGAGAAATTGATTTATCTCCTGGTAAATACAGTGTTCCCTTAAATTGCATTTATTTCTTTAATGCCTCAGCAATATTAAATGAAAGCTCTAAAGCTTGATTTGCATTCAATCTTGGATCGCAATGCGTATGATATCTAGAATTCAAATCATCATCTCCAACCTTATAAATACCTCCGGTACATTCGGTTACATTCTGTCCAGTCATTTCTAGATGAATCCCTCCAAGATGTCGGTCTTTTGCTTTCAGAATGTTAACAGCTTTACTGGTTTCGTTTAAAAGAGCACTAAAGTCTCTTGTTTTTAGGCCCGATGAGGACTTAACAGTGTTTCCATGCATTGGGTCCGATATCCATAAAACATTCTTATTGTTTTTGACAATAGTATCAACTAATCCTGGAAGATATTTATCAATATTTTCTTCACCATATCTAAAAATAAGTGAAATCTTTCCAGGTTCATTGTTAGGATTAATTTTATCTATTATTTTTATTAGCTCTTCATTATCTAGACTAGGACCACATTTGATACCAATTGGATTGCTTATTCCACTACAGTACTCAACATGTGCACTATCAATAAAACGAGTTCTATCACCTATCCAAATAAAATGTGCTGAAGTACAAAATACTTCATTTGAAAGTGAATCCACTCGTGTTAAGGCTTGTTCGTAAGGCAAATGCAACCCTTCATGGCTAGTATAAAAGTCAACAGTATTTAGATCAATTACAGTAGAAGTGTTTACGCCAACTGCATCCATAAAATCTAGATATTCATTAATTTTACCAGCTATTTTTTCATATTTTTTGCCTTCTTCACTAGCCTTGACAAATCCCATATTCCATGAGTTTACTTTTCGCAGATTTGCAAATCCTCCCTGCGCAAAAGATCGTAATAAATTGAGTGTTGAGGCCGATTGAGAATAAGCCCTTAATAGTCTAGCAGGATTTGGTTCACGCTTCTCTTCAGAAAACTCTATTCCATTAATTGAGTCTCCGTAATAGCTATTTAAAGTCTTACCATCAATTGTTTCTCGATCAGAAGATCTAGGCTTTGCAAATTGACCTGCAATTCTTCCAAGCTTAATTACAGGTACCTTCAATTTAGCTGTAATAACCGCACTCATCTGTAAAATGACTCTAAATGTATCTCTAATATTATTTGCGTTAAACTCTTTAAAGCTCTCAGCACAATCACCTCCCTGCACTAAAAACGCATCTCCATTACTTGCTTTAGCTAATTCTTCTTTTAAATTTCTGCACTCTCCGGCAAAAACCAAGGGAGGAAATCCTTCCAATTTTTTCAACGCTTTCTCAAGCTGTTTAGTATCGTTGTAATCAGGGATATGTTTTATGGTAAAATTCTTCCATGAATTTTTTGTCCATTTTGACATTATAATTCCTCTACTTTCTTTGATTCGGTAATGATAGTTTCATAGATAGGCTTTAAAAATGAAGCTTCTACATCAGAAAATCTTGCATCAATTTTTGCATAAATCGCATTTTCTCTTTCTTGATCCAAAACCGGTAATCCTTCTTGTTTTTTGACGTATCCAATTGTATTTACCGCATCCAATCTTTCAAGCAATAAATCAAAAATTTGATTATCGGCTTTATCTATTCTATCTCTGTTTTCTAATATTTTTTTGTTCATTTTTCCTCCATATAACAAAAAAACCCTAGCGGGTTTTGCTAGGGTTCATGTAGAGTCTTGATATAAGTTTATCTTTAGGCTTCTACAGTCCCCCTGCTTCTAAAATAAAAATAATAGTTATAAAATGTGCTCATTAGACTAGTTTAATCATCGGTATATACGGATTCAAGGAAAATATTATTTAGATTGGAAAATCATTTTAGAAGATTTTGCTTTGTCTAAAGCATCATATGAAAATCTAAAAGGCTTAAATTCACCTTTGTTGTACATATCGGTTTGATCATCATAATGTTTCGATCTAAATAAGCCTGATTGACCCGTAGGAAGAATACTAAATCCATTATCAAAATTAGAGAAATCAATCACTCTTCTCATTGATGAGCCTGCTCTAACCTCAAAAGGACTACTCACAGAATAACTTGCAGCTCTTGGAGTCATGCCAGAGCCTGCCATCGGATATGGTCCTACGCTAAAATTTATAAATCTTTTAACAAGAGGATCCTTATCAAGACGATGACTGTATGTTACTTGATGAACATCGCCCCATGTCAAAGTAGTTGGATTTCCATAATTTTGATCAAGAAAGCTATATGCATCATCGAAAGATTGGTTTACAATATCACCAAGACTCTCTAAATCGCTCGTAAGGACGTTATCAACCCACAAGGTTGCCTCTCCATCAAAAATACTTCTTATTGCCAATGAACGGATATATTTAAGGCTATAAAATGTATCAAAAGAATCATTTCCAAAACTTTGGAGTTCATCTTGAAATAGATTTTGAACTAAATGAATATATACAGCATGAAAAGCAACAGCTCCTTTTGAATCTATAGATTCAACGCCATCCCAATCTTTAAGCATGGAAAATATAATATCACCATTATCTGAAAAACCTTTCACATAATTCTTTAAAAATAAAGGGCCATAATCTTGAGCAAATGGTGATGAAATATCATTTAAGACTGACTTCATATCTTCAACATCAAGCTTGGAATTAACTCTCAATCTTCTATCTATCTGTTCTCCTCTACTTGGGTCAGCCCAATAACGCGAAATATAATATGGATATTCTTCTCCGATAGTTTTGTTATTTCCGTTTGAAATATATCCTTTTTTTGGATTGAACAAATAAGGCATTTCATCAAAAGGGATATAGCCTTGCCAATCATGTTTTGTAGTGCTTCCATCAAATGGAACAAGTTTTTCTGCGTCAAGTCTTATTGGAATCTTTGAACTAGGTCTCCACCCTATATTGCCCTCTTTATCCGCATATGTCCAATTTTGTCCAGGAGCACCAAACAATTTTGAAGCTTCAGAAAATTCTTCCCAATTGGATGCCTGAGCAAGCATAAACAATGCAGTAGTTTCGTCAAAAGCATCATACTCTGTCCATTGAAAGGAAATTGCTTTATTTAAAGCTTTAGCATCTCGATGAATATTGCTAATAATAGGACCTCTATGTGTAGAACGAATAGTAATTTTACGCCTTTCTCCAGACTTTAACGCTATCTCTTCTTCTTCAATTAGTAAATCCCTCCATTCTCCATCAACGTAATATTGAGTTTGATCTTCGTTTAAGGATTCTATGTAGAAATCCATATCATCAGTCATCACGTTGGTGAATCCCCACCCAATATGCTCATTGTGTCCAATGACTGGTAAAGGAAATCCATACAGACCATACCCACCAAAATTAAAGTTGTCACTTTTAAGCCTTATTTCATACCACCATGGGGGTTGATTGTAGGCTAAGTGAGGATCATTTGCTAACAGCGGTTTTCCAGAAGTTGTTTTTGCTCCTGAAACAGCCCATGCATTGGACCCATAACCATCTCTGTCAATTTTTAAGAGGTTTCTTAAATTCTTCGTATCGCTTGCAAACTGCTGATAGCTTTTTAACAAAACATCGTTGGAAGCGATGGTTACAAAATTTTTATCATATGAAGGTAAAATGTCCTCTAAGTAATCAGGGCCAAGCTGTTCATTAATGGCTCCAAAAAAGAGCTCTGAATCCCATCCGCCTTGCAACTCCCAAGCCATCATTGTACTTAATGCAATAATATCTAACGGTTCAAAGACAGGTAATTCTTTTATCTGCAATAACTTGAATTCTAACGGATATTGTGCAGGACTTAAACTTTGCGCATAAACATTAATTCCATAACATGTATCTTGCAAATGCTTCATTGTTTCTGAAGAAACTTTATCTAACGTTTTTTTTGCAGTTTTTTCAAACCCTAAGGTTCTTAAAAAACGATCTTCAGCAAATAGGGAGTCATTAACCACTAAGCTTAGTTGCCCTTTATATGCATATTTCATAAAAGACATTTGGAACAATCTATCTCTTGCGCCAATATAGCCAGCTACTTTAAACATATCAGAATCGTTTTCAGCAAAAACGCTTGGTACGCCATAATCATCAAATAATACTTCTACATCATCTGACAATGATAGCTCTGTATTAATACCTTCGTAGGCGACTTCAACTGGGTTTAAAAATGCATTGATAGCATAATTTATCAAGATGAATAGAATAATTATTAGAAATAGAATTTTGTAGCGAATTCCCATTACAAAACATAATAAAAAAAGAGAACTTAATTAAGAGAAAAGATTGGTTTTTAAAATTCTTGATTACCCTGAGAATCTACTTTAATTAAATACATATGACGCTTAAAAGAAGCCAAAAATTTCTCATAAAAAAAATTTAGCTTTTTCTATTAGCTAAAAAGATATCAATTTTTAATATGATTTAAGAAAAATTCAGCAGCAAATTTAAAAGATTGCTCGCGAGCTTCATCATTTCCACCCATTGTTGGTCCTCTACCAGCACAAGTTAATAATGCTAGTTTTTG
>Ga0209425_10002814_pt1 | contig 18948 bp, 13 predicted proteins | sample COG_05_FD_184749 | JGI IMG/M metagenome (GOLD analysis project Ga0209425, IMG submission 184749) | Pelagic Microbial community sample from North Sea - COGITO 998_met_05 (SPAdes) (version 2) | ecosystem: Environmental > Aquatic > Marine > Neritic zone/Coastal water | place: Helgoland, sampling...
AGAACAAACTGGTGAAGAAAAAACAGAATTAAAACAAACTCAAAAAGATAGAGAAAAATTAGATGGATATTACGAATGTATTTTGTGTGCCTGTTGTTCGACATCTTGTCCAAGCTATTGGTGGAATGGAGACAAATATTTAGGCCCAGCAGTCCTCCTACAAGCTTACCGTTGGATCAACGATAGTAGAGATGGTGATAAAAAAGAGAGATTAAAAAAAGTTGCAGATGAATTAAAATTATATAGATGTCATACCATTATGAATTGCACTAATTCATGTCCAAAGGGATTAAATCCTGCAAAAGCTATTGGTTCTATTAAGAAAATGCTTGCAACAAGCTAAAACCTTATTTAATCAATTACATCATGAAAACAATTGAGCACTTTGTTAATGGAAAACTTTATAGTGGCGAGTCTAAAAAAAAAGGTAAAATTTTTAACCCTGCAACAGGCGATCAAGAAGCAGAAGTCAAGTTAGCTACTACAAAAGATGTTAATGAAGCTGTTGCAAACGCAAAAAAAGCATTTGAAGCTTGGTCAAATAAGCCCTCTCTTCAAAGAGCTAGAGTAATGTTTAAATTTAAAGAATTAATTGAAAAAAATTCAGATGAACTTACAAAAATAATAGTAAGTGAACATGGAAAAGTTTATGAAGATGCTAAGGGTTCATTAACACGTGGTTTAGAAGTTGTTGAATATGCATGTGGAATTCCACAAATGCTAAAAGGAGAATTCACAGAAAATGTTGGAACTGATGTTGATAGCTGGTCTATAAGACAACCTCTCGGAGTATGCGCGGGTATAACACCGTTTAATTTTCCCGCAATGGTACCAATGTGGATGTTTCCGATGGCAATAGCTTGTGGAAATACATTTGTTCTTAAGCCATCAGAGAAAGATCCATCATGTTCAATGAAGTTAGCAGAATTATTAAAAGAAGCCGGTCTGCCAGATGGAGTCTTTAATGTTGTTAATGGAGATAAAGAAGCAGTTGATGCTTTGATTAATAATAAAGATGTTGTTGCAATGAGTTTCGTTGGATCAACACCTATTGCAAAATATATTTATGAAAACTGCGCAAAAAATGAAAAAAGAGTTCAAGCTTTAGGCGGTGCTAAAAATCATTGTGTGGTAATGCCTGATTGCGATTTAGATCAAGCGGTTAATGGGCTCATGGGTGCTGCATATGGTTCAGCAGGAGAAAGATGTATGGCGCAATCAGTAGCAGTAGCGGTTGGAAATATTGGAGATAAGTTAGTTAACACTTTAGCAAAAAAAGTCGAAGCCTTAAAAGTTGGGCCAGGAATGGATAAAAAATCTGAAATGGGACCGCTTGTTACGAAAGAACATTTAGCAAAAGTTAAAAGTTATGTAGATATCGGAGAAAAAGAAGGAGCTAAATTACGCGTGGATGGAAGAAATTTAAAATTACAAGGTTATGAAAATGGCTATTATATCGGAGGTTGTCTATTTGATCACGTAACTAAAAATATGAAAATTTATAAAGAAGAAATCTTTGGACCAGTCTTATCTGTAGTTAGAGTAAAAAATTTTGATGAAGCTCTTAAATTAGTCAATGATCACGAATTTGGTAATGGTGCGAGTATATTTACAAGAGACGGAGACTCAGGAAGAACATTTTCTAGTAAAGCCAGAATAGGAATGATTGGTATTAATATTCCAATACCCGTTCCAATGGCCTTTCATAGTTTTGGAGGGTGGAAAAGATCTTTATTTGGAGACCAACACATGCATGGTCCAGAAGGGGTGAGATTTTACACTAAATTAAAAACAATGACATCAAGATGGCCTTCAGGCTCAAGGTCAGATCCAGAGTTCGTGATGCCAACAATGAAATAAAAAGGAGATATATGAAAAAAAAAATTACTTTAATAGGAGCAGGTCAAATTGGAGGAACATTAGCGCATCTGATTGCATTAAAAGAGTTGGGTGATGTTGTTCTTTTTGATGTAGCAGCAGGCATTGCTAAAGGCAAAGCACTCGACATTGCTCAATCTTCTCCAGTAGATGGATTTAATATTAATTTGTCAGGGACAGATAACTATGAGGATACTAAAGATTCTGATGTAATTATAATTACAGCAGGCGTGCCTAGAAAACCAGGGATGACAAGAGATGATTTACTTGGCATAAACCTTAAAATTATTAAACAAGTTGCAGAAGGCATAAAAAAAACTTCTCCAAAAGCTTTTGTAATATGTATTACCAATCCATTAGATGTAATAGTAATGGCTTTACAAAAATACTCTGGTTTACCAAAAAATAAAATAGTAGGTATGGCTGGAATTTTAGACTCATCTAGATTTATTTATTTTTTATCTCAAGAGTTAAAAGTTCCTGTCAAAAAAATTAAATCGTTTGTATTGGGCGGCCATGGCGACAGTATGGTAGCCATGCTAGAAGCTACAGAAGTCGAAGGAAAAAAAATTAATGAATTAGTCAAAGAAGGTAAAATAACAAAAAAAAGACTCGATGAAATAGTTGATAGAACAAAAAAAGGTGGCGCCGAAATAGTCAAATATCTGGAAAAAGGATCGGCTTTTTATGCACCAGCAGCTTCTGGTGTGGAGATGGCTGAAAGTTATCTTAAAGATTTAAAAAAACAACTTCCATGTGCCGTGCATCTAAATGGAGAATATGAAGCTAAAGATATTTACGCAGGAGTTCCTGTAATAATTGGATCTGGCGGAGTAGAAAAAATAGTTCAATTAAATTTATCTTCAATTGAAAAAGAAAATTTTGAAAAATCTATAAAAGCTGTCAGAGATTTATTTGATGCCGCTAAAAAAATTGATAAAGATCTTGAATAAAAAAAAATTATTAAATTTAAATTATTTATTTTTTTTTATTATAATAACTAATTCATTTATATTTACTTTTTATTCTGGTTTTAGAGGAGTTTATCCAATTGACAGCTTTATAATTTTTGACTCTGGATTTAAGGTTTTAAATAATGTTCATCCTTTTAAAGATTATTGGAGCCTCACAGGTCCATTATTGGATTATATGCAGTCGGTTTTTTTTTTATTTTTTGATACAAACTGGTTTAGTTATGTATTACATGCAGCGTTTGTAAATTCTTTACTTTCAATAATAGTATTCTATTTTTTTTTACAGATTGGCATTAAAAAAAAGTATTCATTTATATATGCTATAAGTACATCTATACTTGCGTATCCAACCATAGGAACGCCATTTGTAGATCACCATGCAGTTTATTTTTCATTTATTTCTGTAATTTATTTTATGTTAGCTATCAAGACTAATAGAAAATTATTTTGGATATTGTCTTCTTTATTTTTGGTGTTATCATTTTTTTCAAAACAAGTACCATCAGCATATATAGGTTTGTTTTTACTTTTAATAGTTATATTCAAATTATTTTTAAAAAAAAAAAATAATAATTATCTGTTTTTTTTTTATAGCGGTTTAACATCATTAGCTGCAATATTATTAATATCTCTAATCAATGGAATACCATTAAAAAATTTCATTATTCAATATCTATACTATCCTCTTACAATAGGAGAAAATAGGATTGAAAGTCTTACTCATGATTTTAAAAATACATTTTTGCAATATAAATTTGTTTATTTTGCAATTTTACCAGCAATATTAGTTTTTGTTTTAGAAATTTTTAAAAAGAAAAAAATAAATAATATTGAAAATTTTTTATTTTTTGTTATTTTTTTTATTTCAGTAATAATATTTATTTACAATCAAAAACTTACAAAAAATCAGATTTTAATCTTTTTTCTAATACCGTGGTGTTTAGGCATTTCTCACTACTTCATGATTAAGATTGAAAATAAAAAATTTATTATTAATTTATTATTGATTAGTCTAGTAGCGGTTACATACAAATATCATATTAGATACAATGAAAACAAAAAATTTATGGAATTAGAAAATATAGATAAAAGTGGTGCCATTAATGCGAGAATTCTGGATAAAAGACTTTCTGGTTTAAAGTGGATTACAAAAAGATATTTTGATGATCCTGAATATGAATTAAAAAAACTGGGCGAGATAAAAAATATTATCAATAATGATGAAAATAATAAAATTATAGTAAGCGATTATCAAATTCTATCAGCTTTAACGAATAATAAAAATTATGCACCAAATAAATGGTTTGACCCATTAAGTATACCAGACAAAAAAAATAAATATTTTAAAGAATACCAAGAATTTTTCCTTTTAAAATTAGAAGAACAAAATATTAAAAATGTTTATATAGTTGGAAAAGATAAATTGGAAATATTTTTAATTATTTTTAAAAATCAAAAATGTTTTAGGATGTATGACTTGAATGAGATCAGCGCAAAACTAGATATTAGAAACTGTTTCAAATCTTTTTAAAATTCAAAAATTTCAATATTTTGAAATTCTTTTTCAAATTTCTCTTTACAGGAATAGGTTAATATAAAATTATTTAGACTTAATAAAATCAATAAAAATAAGACAAGATAAAATAATAAAGCAGATTGGCTAAAAAAAAATACATAAGAGGCCGCTAAGTAAAATAGAGATAAAAAGAAAACCCTAAATCGTAAAACCGAAAAAATTCTTAAAGCATGATATATTAGTCCAAAAAAATTCATTTTAGAATCACCAGAAAATCTCTTTTCTCTATCAAGGATTATGTGGTTAATATTCTTTAAATTTTTTGACACAGTGGGTGGAAATGCATTCCATAAACCGTCATCTAATAAAATTTTATTAACATCGTTATCATTCAAGAAACTAAAATTTCCGTATCTAATTTTTTTTAATGTCAAAAAAGTTAATCCAAAATTATAGATTTCATAAAAAATTTTGAACCATAGAGGTTCTTTTCTTTGATTTCTTTTTGCTACAATAGATTGATCAGGATTTTTATCATTTTTTTTAAACATTTGAATAATTCCAAGAGGATTATCTTGACCATCAGAATCTATAATAATTGTCTTATAGTTTTTTATATAAAAATTTTTTATGTATTTTAAACCAATAGCTATTGCTCTTTGACTACCAACATTTTTGGAAAGTTTAATCAATTTAATTTTTTTTATTTTTGAAAATTTTAAATTATTAATATCAATTTTTTCTGTTGAGTTATCATCCACAACAACTAAGTTAAAATTATCTTTAATATTTTCTGTAAATATTCTATTTATTTGATCTAAAAGCTTATGTAAATTTTGCCAATCATTGTAAACGGGTGTTAAAATTAAAATTTCAGGTTTCATCCTGTATTAATTTAAATTTTATGATATTAATAGCAACAAAAAATGAATATTCACGAACATCAGGCTAAAGAAATTTTAAAAGAATTTGGAGCTCCAGTCTCCAATGGAGTTGTTATTTTATCACTTAATGAAATAAAAAGTGAAATCTCAAAATTAAATAGCGAGGAATTTGTTCTAAAAGCACAAATTCATGCTGGAGGCAGAGGAAAAGCAGGTGGGGTTAAACTAGTAAAAAACATATCAGAGCTAGAAGAAGAAGCTAAAATAATGATGGGAAAAGTTCTTATAACCCACCAAACAGGACCAGAGGGAAAAGAAGTTAAGAGACTCTATATTGAAGAAGCGTCAAATATTTTAAAAGAATTTTATCTATCGTGCCTAATAGATAGAGAGACATCAAAAATAGCTTTTATAAGCAGTACAGAGGGAGGTATGGATATTGAAAAAGTCGCATTGGAAACACCTAATAAGATAATTACAAATAAAATAGAATTAAAAGATGAAGGTCTGAATAAAAAAGAAATTGATAAAATAATTTCTATTTTTAAATTTAATAATAAACAAAAAAAAGTTGCAACGAATTTAATAAAGTCTCTTTATAAAATAGTATTAGAAAAAGATGCTAGTTTAATTGAAATTAATCCTTTAATCATAACTAAAGAAAATGAATTAATTTGCTTGGATGCTAAAATGAACTTTGATGATAATGCTATTTTTAGAAGGCCTGAAATATTAAAATTAAGAGATTTAAATGAAGAAGATCCAGCTGAAATTGAAGCTAGTAAACATGACCTTGCTTACATTAAACTCAATGGATCAATAGGGTGCATGGTCAATGGTGCTGGGTTAGCGATGGCGACTATGGATATTATCAAACTTTATGGAAAAGAACCTGCAAATTTTTTAGATGTAGGAGGTGGAGCTTCTAAAGAAAAAGTTGCATCTGCGTTTAAATTAATTTTATCAGATAAAAACGTTAAGGGAATTTTAATAAATATATTTGGAGGTATAATGAGATGTGACGTTCTTGCCCAAGGTGTGGTTGATGCTGCTAAACAAATAAATTTATCAGTTCCTCTTGTTGTTAGGTTGGCTGGTACAAATTTTAAAGAAGGAAAAGAAATATTGGAAAAATCTAATTTAAAAATTTTATCTGCTTTAGATTTGAATGATGCGGCAAAAAAAATTGTTGAGGCAATTAAATAAATGTCAGTACTAGTAAATAAAAATACAAAAGTAATTTGTCAAGGATTTACCGGAAAGCATGGAACATTTCACTCTGAACAAGCAATAAAATATGGAACCCAATTAGTCGGAGGAGTAACTCCTAAAAAAGGTGGACAGAAACATTTAAACCTTCCAGTTTTTAATACAGTTCAAGAAGCAAAAGATCAAACTTCAGCTAACTCTACGATGATATATGTCCCCCCAAAATTTGCTGGAGCTGCAATTATTGAAGCGATTGAGGCTAAAATTGAGTTAATTGTTTGTATAACAGAAGGCATACCAATCCTAGATATGCTTAAAGTAAAAAAAATATTAAATGGTAGTAGCTCAAGATTAATCGGACCTAACTGTCCAGGTATTATAACCCCCGAAGAATGTAAGATTGGAATTATGCCTGGAAATATTCATAAGAAAGGTACTGTTGGAATAGTCTCAAGGTCTGGAACACTAACTTATGAAGCTGTAGCTCAAACATCAGTTAACGGAATGGGTCAGTCTACATGTATCGGAATAGGTGGAGATCCTATCAATGGAACAAATTTTATAGACTGTTTAGAGCTTTTCTTGAAAGACGATAATACAAAATCCATTGTTATGATTGGTGAAATTGGTGGATCAGCAGAAGAAGAAGCCGCAGAATTTCTGAAGAGAGAAAAGATAAAAAAACCTATGGTTGGTTTTATAGCAGGTTTAACAGCCCCTCCAGGCCGGAGAATGGGTCATGCCGGCGCCATTATTTCAGGTGGAAAAGGAGGAGCGCAAGATAAAATAGAAACAATGAAATCTGCTGGAATAACTATATCTAAATCACCCGCTGATATAGGCAAAACTCTCTTTCAAAAACTTAATGGTTGATTTTTATAAATTTATGTTAAAATAAATTTTTTAATGTCCGCTTTTGATAACAATATAACTTATAAAAAAACCTCTTTTTTAGCTGGAGCTAATGCAGAATTTATTAATGAATTTTATGCAGACTACCTTTCTGATCCAAGTTCTTTGCCAGAAAGTTGGAGAAAGTTTTTTGATGGATTAAGTGATAATGAAAAGTTAATTTATGATGATATTAAAGGTCCAAGTTGGTCCCCAGAAAAAAAGTTAAAAAAAATAAAATTTTCAAAAAAATTAAAAGAAGAAGAAGAAAAGGCAAACGCAGCTGATATAAATATAGATACCGTTAAACAAGCGTCCAAGGATTCAGTACGAGCAATTATGTTAATAAGAGCCTATAGAATTAGAGGTCATTTAATAGCTAATTTAGATCCCCTTTCAATTCAAAAAAAAGAAGAACATCCAGAATTAAAACCAGAGACTTACGGTTTTAAAAGAGAAGATTATAGTAGAAAAATATTTTTAGACGGTGTTCTAGGTTTGCAGTCCGCAAACTTAAATCAAATATTAGAAATTCTAAAGAAAACTTATTCTTCAAATATTGGATATGAATTTATGCACATGGGAGATCCAGAAGAAAAGTCTTGGATCAGAGATAGAGTAGAAGGACCAGAAAAAGATATTTCTTTTACTGAAAATGGAAAAAAAGCCATTTTAAATAAAATTATACAAGCAGAAGGTTTTGAAAAATATCTACACGTTAAGTTTGTTGGAACAAAAAGATTTGGCCTAGATGGAGGAGAATCGTTAATTCCTGCGTTAGAACAAATAATTAAAAAAGGTGGAAATCTAGGAGCAAAAGAAATTAAAATAGGTATGCCTCATCGTGGCAGATTAAACGTTTTGGCTAATGTAATGGGTAAACCTTTTAAAGCAATTTTTAGTGAATTTTTTGGAAAGACAGTTAGCTCAAAAAAAGATTTCGAAGGAGATGTTAAGTATCATTTAGGTGCATCCTCAAATAGAGAGTTTGATGGAAATTCTGTTCATATAAGTTTAACTGATAATCCCTCTCATTTAGAAGCGGTAAACCCAGTTGTGCTAGGACAAGTTAGAGCAAAACAATTTTTTCACAAAGATAAAGAAAGAAAAAAAGTTATTCCCGTTTTAATGCATGGAGACGCAGCATTTGCTGGCCAAGGAATTGTTGCAGAATGTTTTGCAATGTCAGGTTTACCAGGCCATAACATTGGAGGAACAATTCACATAATTGTTAATAATCAAATAGGATTTACCACTGCTCCAAGATTTGCGCGATCATCTCCGTACCCATCTGACGTTGCTAAAATTGCACAAGCTCCTATTTTTCATGTTAATGGTGATGACCCAGAAGCAGTTGTTCATTGCGCAAAAATTGCAACTGAATATAGGCAAAAATTTAATAGAGACGTTGTAATCGATATAGTTTGTTATAGAAGATTTGGCCACAATGAAGGAGATGAACCCTCATTTACACAACCAATAATGTACAAAAAAATTAAAACTCATCCATCAACGCTTTTAATTTATGGAAAAAAATTAAGTCAAGAAGGATTAACAACAGAAAATGAATTACAAAAACAAAAAACGGATTTTAAAATTTTTTTAGAAAAAGAATTTGAGTCATCAAAAAGTTATAAATCAGAATTAAAATGGTTCGATGGCGCTTGGTCTAGATTTAAACCAGGTCTAGGAAAAGATAAAAGAGGCGTTAGTGGTGTTGATAAGAAATTAATAACCGATATTGGAAAAAAAATTTCAAAAATTCCTTATAATTTTAACGTTCATAAGACTTTAAAAAAAATATTTAATTTGAGACTTCAAGCCGTAGAAGAGGGGAAAGCAATCGACTGGACTACTGCAGAAACTTTAGCTTTTGGAACTTTACTTACAGAGGGTTTTTCAGTAAGGTTATCAGGACAAGACTCGGGAAGAGGAACTTTTAGCCAGAGACATGCTGTCTTAAGAAATCAAGATAATCATGAGAGATATATTCCTCTGAATAATATTTCTAAAGATCAAAAGAATTTTGAAGTAATAGATAGCTTGCTTTCTGAGTTTGCCGTTCTTGGTTTTGAATTTGGGTATTCTTTATCTGAACCAGAGACACTAGTTTTATGGGAAGCTCAGTTTGGAGATTTTGCTAACGGAGCACAAGTTATTATTGATCAATTTATTACCTCTGGTGAATCTAAATGGGGAAGAGCTAGTGGTTTAGTTATGTTGCTTCCACATGGTTATGAAGGTCAAGGTCCAGAGCATTCATCCGCGAGATTAGAAAGATTTCTGCAACTATGTGCTGGAGAAAATATACAAGTTGTTAACTGCACAACTCCGTCGAATTATTTTCATGTTTTAAGACGTCAAATGCATAGAGAATTTCGAAAACCATTAATTATTATGACACCCAAATCTTTATTAAGACACAAGAAATGTATTTCAAAAATATCAGAATTCTCAAAAAAAAGTACATTTCACAGAATTCTAGAGGATGATGCTTACATTAAAATAAATAACTTATTAGAGCTTAAAAAAAGAGATGACTTGATAAAAAAAGTAGTGATGTGCTCAGGTAAAATTTATTATGACTTAATTGAAGCAAGAGAAAAATATAAAAATGATGAAGTTACTTTTGTTAGAATAGAACAGCTCTATCCTTTTCCAGTTAAAACTTTAGCAACTATTTTAAAAAGATATACCAAAGCTAAATTTATTTGGTGTCAAGAAGAACCTAAGAACATGGGTGCATGGAATACTGTTAGGAACTACATAGATAGAACTTTAGAAATAGTAAATTTTGGTGATAAATCGGTAAAATATGTGGGTAGAAAAGCAACCTCTTCTACTGCGACTGGAAATCTTAACAAACATCTTGCACAACAAAAAGAAATATTAGAAAAGATACTTAAAAACTAAATGGCAGAAAAAATTACAGTCCCAACATTAGGTGAGTCAGTAACAGAAGCAACGGTATCAAAGTGGCTTAAATCTCAAGGAGAAGAAGTTATAGCCGATGAACCGCTTGTTGAATTAGAAACCGATAAAGTAAACGTTGAGGTTCCTTCTCCGACTAGCGGAGTCCTTGGAAGCATAGCTGTCAAAGAAGGTGAAACAGTAAATGTTGGCTCATTACTCGGAATTGTTGATAGTTCATTAATAAAAAAAGAGAAGCTCGTAAAAGAAGTAAATAATTATGCTCCTCCAAAAAAAGAAAAAGAGATAAGAGAGCCAAAAGCTTTTAAAGAGAAAAAAATTACAAAAAAATTTAAGAATGAAGAAGCAAAACTCCTACTAGATGAGGAAGAACCACTGATACTTGAGCAAGTTCATGAAGAAAAAGTATTTAAAAAAGAAGAGCCGAAGGTTTCCCCTGCTGCAAGAAAAATGGCTGATGAAGAAAAAGTTGACTTAAACCTTGTGGCAGGGTCAGGAAAAAATGGTGTAATTTTAAAAGAAGATATTATGAGTTTAATGGGTTCTAAACCTGCGCCAGCTGAGCGTAAAATAAAACACGGTCCAGAAGAAAGAGTTAAGATGACTAGGTTGAGATTAACAATTGCAAAAAGATTAAAAGAAGCTCAAGAAAACGCAGCAATGCTTACTACTTTTAACGAAGTTGATATGAGCGAGGTAATGGCAATGAGAAATCATTATAAGGAAGAGTTTCAAAATAACTATGGCGTAAAACTTGGTTTTATGTCTTTTTTTGTTAAAGCTTGCGTTATTGGTCTAAAAAATTATCCAGCGATAAATGCAGAGATTCAAGGAGATGAAATAGTTTACAAAAATTATTACAATATAAGCATCGCTGTTGGAACTGATAGAGGATTAGTCGTTCCAGTACTTAGGGAAACAGATGAGATGTCGTTTGCTGATATTGAAAAGAATATTAGTGATCTTGGTCAAAAAGCAAAAAATGGAAAGATCACAATTGAAGATTTACAAGGCGGAACTTTTACAATCACTAATGGCGGAATTTATGGCTCAATGCTTTCGACTCCAATACTTAACCCTCCACAATCTGCAGTTTTAGGAATGCACAATATTATAGAAAGACCAGTTGCTAAAGATGGTAAGATAGTAGTAAGACCAGTGATGTATTTAGCTTTATCTTACGATCATAGAATAATTGATGGAAAGGAAGCAGTTTCTTTTTTAAAAATTGTAAAAGAGTCACTTGAGCAACCTAAAAGGCTTTTTCTTAATATTTAATCATGGAAGATAATTTTGATTTAGTGGTAATTGGCGGAGGTCCCGGCGGTTACGTATGTGCAATAAGAGCGGCACAACTTGGACTTAAAACAGCATGTGTTGAGTCTAGAGGAGCTCTAGGAGGAACATGCCTCAATGTTGGTTGTATACCTTCAAAAAGTTTATTAAATTTATCAGAAAACTATCACAAAGCAAAAAAAGATTTTAATAATCAAGGTATAGAAATTTCTGACATCAAATTAAATATAAATAAAATGATGTCTAATAAGGAAAAATCAGTTCAAGTTTTGTCTAAAGGAGTAGAATTTTTATTCAAAAAAAATAAAGTTACATATTTTAAAGGTAAAGGAGTTATTTTTTCAAAAGATGATGTCGTAGTTTATGAGAGTAATAATAAAAAATTTAATATTAAAGCAAAAAATATAGTTATAGCGACAGGTTCTTCACCAGCGTCTTTACCTGGAATAGAAATAGATGAAAAAAATATCGTGTCTTCAACTGGAGCCTTATCATTTTCTGAAGTTCCTAAGGATCTAATCGTTATAGGTGGAGGCTATATAGGACTCGAGATGGGATCGGTATGGTCAAGATTGGGGTCAAATGTTACTGTAATTGAATATTTAGATTTTATAACTCCCGGTATGGATAAAGAAATTTCAAGTGAATTCCAGAAGATTTTGACTAAGCAAGGAATAAAATTTAAACTTAACAATAAAGTTACATCTGTCAAAAATCAGAATGGTAAAGTAATTGTAGATTATACAAACAACACTACAGCAATAAAAGAGAGTAAAGAATGCGATAAAGTGTTAGTTTCAGTAGGTAGAAAACCATACACAGAGGGTCTTAACTTATCAAAAGTTGGAATTAAAAAAGATGATAAAGGAAGAATAGAAGTAAATGAAAAATTACAAACATCACTAAAAAATATTTATGCAATAGGAGATGTTATTAAAGGTCCAATGCTAGCTCACAAAGCCGAGGAAGAAGGTATTGCAGTGGCAGAAATAATAGCTGGTCAAGCTGGGCATGTAAATTATGATGTAATACCTGGTGTTGTTTATACCTCTCCTGAGGTAGCAACAGTCGGGAAAACCGAGGAACAATTAAAAAATGACAATAAGTCTTATAAAGTAGGAAAATTTCCTTTTTTAGCAAACTCAAGAGCAAAAGTTAATAATGAGACAGATGGATTCGTAAAAATATTAGCAGATAGTGAGACAGATAAAGTTTTAGGTGTTCATATTATTGGACCTCATTGTGGAGATATGATTGCCGAGATGGCATTAGCTATGGAGTTTGGAGCTAGTGCAGAGGATATTGCAAGAACTTGCCACGCGCACCCTACACATACAGAAGCAATAAAAGAAGCAGCATTAGCTGTTGATAAAAGACCAATTCATTTTTAAATAAAGAAAATTCATCTACTATTAATTCATGAAAGCACAAGTTTTGTTGCCTAAAATATTTAATTTTTCGTTCACATATAATTCAAATAATATTCCAATTAAAATTGGTGATTTAGTAGAGGTTCCTTTTGGAAAAAATAAAGAAATAGGAGTTATTTGGAAAAATAAAAATACAGAATTAAAAAATATAAAAATTAAGAATATAAGCAAAAAAATTAAAGACTACTCAATAGATCAAAATTTAATAGACTTTATTGAATGGTTTTCAGCATACAATATGGTCCCTCTCGGATTAGCATTAAAGATGACCATTGGCAGTAAAAACAATTTTACAAAAAAAAAAGATCCGAATTTTATCAAAGCTAAAAAACCAATAAAGAAATATGAGCTTAATATTGAACAAAAAAAAGCATTTGATTGCCTAGACTTAGTTAATGATAAATTTGACGTATCTGTACTTCAAGGAACAACAGGCTCAGGTAAGACTTTAGTTTATTTTGAGAGAGTAAAAAATATTATTAATAAAAATAAACAAGCATTAGTTTTGTTGCCAGAAATTTTTTTAACAAATGAATTTAAATCTAGATTTGAAGATTTTTTTGGTTACGAGCCTGCAATATGGCATTCAAAAATAACACCAAAAAATAAAAGAATAATATGGAAAGGAATAATAGAGAATAAAATAAAATTAGTTGTAGGTGCCAGATCAGCTTTACTTTTACCGTTTAAAAAATTAGGTGTCATCGTTGTTGATGAAGAACATGATGCTTCGTATAAACAAGACGAAGGTGTAATTTATAATGCTAGAGATATGGCTATCTCAAGGGCATCCTTTGAAAAAATTCCAATTCATTTAGTTACTTCTATCCCATCAATAGAAACTTATAATAATATTCAAAACAAAAAATTTAGACATGTTAAGATTGTAAAAAGATTTAATGACTATCCCCTACCCAAGACAAAAATTATAAATCTAAATATTAGCAAAATTAAAGATAAATTTATTTCCGGTGAAACTATTAATTATGTAAATGAATTTTTAAACAGAAAGGAACAAGTATTATTTTTTATTAATAGAAGGGGTTATGCACCATATTTAGTTTGTAAAAAATGTGGATTTAAACAAATCTGCTCTAATTGTTCTATGTACCTGACTTTTCATAAAAAAAAAAACAAAGCTATTTGTCATCATTGCTCTTTAGAAAAAAAAGTAAAAAATAAATGCAAGAAAGATGGTAGCTGTGATTTTATTATGTATGGCCCTGGAGTTGAAAAAATATTTGAAGAAGTTAAAAATATTTTTCCCAATAATGAAATAGAGATTTTTTCTAGTGATTATATGCAAAACAAAAAAAAAATTAATACATTATTTAAAAAGATTAATAATAGTGAAGTAGACATTTTAATTGGCACACAAATGATATCTAAAGGTTTTAATTTTCCAAAACTAAATTGTGTTATTGTAGTAGATGCTGATTTCTCAGGAAGAGGTTATGATTTAAGAGCTACTGAAAAAAATATTCAATTATATCACCAGCTAAGTGGAAGAGCTGGTCGATTTAGCTCAAAGTCTCTAATAGTTTACCAAACCTTAACGCCTGAGGACTTAACTCTTAATGAGCTGATTAAAAATAAATCAGAGGAATTATTAAAAACAGAATTGATTACGAGAAAAAAAAATCATTTACCGCCATTTGTAAGATTGATAGCAATAATAATTTCATCAAATAAGCATGATTTAAGTATTAAAGGTGCGATGGAAATAAAGGTACAATTAAAAAAAATTAATAACATTGAAGTTTTAGGACCAGTGGACTCACCTTTTCTTAAGATTAAAAATAAATTTAGATCTAGATTATTATTAAGATTTAGTAGCGGGGTTTTAGTCCAAAAACAAATAACAAAACTTCTAAATTCTTTAAAAATATCGTCTAAAATTAAACTTACGGTTGATGTTGACCCAGTAAACTTTACTTAATTATCTATTTGGTAACTTGATCAACATATTCTCTTATGATACGAAACGCTCATATTTTCAGTTAAATTCATAAAATAAAACATGAGCACAAATAACTCTTTCTCGACAGAAACATCAGAAAGGTACGCACGCGCACTTTTTGAAGTTAGCAAAGAGGCGGGAGAATTAGAAAAAATTGAAGCAGATATAAAAAATTTTCAATCTCTTCATGACAGTAGTTTGGAGCTAAAAAATTTTATAGAGAATCCCACTAATACTATTGAGGTTCAGAATAAAATATTAGGTATATTATCAGAAAAATTAAGTTTTTCAAAAAATTTAAAAAACTTCTTTTTTTTATTGATTAAAAAAAGAAGAATATTTTTTGTTAAAAAAATTATAGTTAGTTTTTTAAAATTATGTTTAAAAAAAAGAGGTGAGATCAAAGCTTCTTTAGTTTCATCAAAAGAGTTAACCCTAGTTGAATTGGAAAAAATTAGTAAAGAATTATCATTATCTATGGGCTCAATAATAAAATTTGATTATAAGGTCGATAAAGATTTAATTGGTGGACTTAAGTTGCAATTAGGTAGTTTTATGATTGACACTTCAATAAAAAATAAATTAAAAAAATATGAACAGGAAATGTTAGAAAAATAAAATGTCTATTAACCCATCAGAAGTTACAAAATTATTGCAAGACCAAATAAAAAATTTTGGCGAAAAAGCAGAAGTATCAGAAATTGGAAAAGTTTTATCTGTTGGCGATGGTATCGCAAGAGTATACGGGCTCGATAATGTACAAGCTGGAGAGATGGTTGAGTTTGACGATGGTTCAAAAGGAATGGCGTTGAATTTAGAAAATGACAATGTTGGCGTAGTTATATTTGGGGATGATAGAAAGATTAAAGAAGGTGACACTGTTAAAAGAACTAATGCAATTGTAGATGTTCCGGTTGGCAAAGAGCTTTTAGGTAGAGTTGTTGATGGATTAGGTAATCCGATTGATGGAAAAGGCTCTCTTTCTGCTAAAGAAAGAAAAAGAGTTGAAGTAAAAGCACCTGGTATTATTCCTAGACAATCTGTAAGTGAACCAATGCAAACTGGACTAAAATCTATTGACACTTTAATTCCTGTAGGAAGAGGACAAAGAGAATTAATTATTGGTGATAGGCAAACTGGCAAAACCGCTGTTGCTATTGATGCAATTATTAATCAAAAAAAAATTAATGAATCACCAGATGAGAAAAAAAAATTATATTGTGTATATGTGGCTATAGGTCAAAAACGTTCGACCGTAGCGCAGATTGCAAAAACATTAGAAGAGGCCGGAGCGTTAAAATACACAACAATAGTTGCAGCCACAGCGTCGGACTCTGCTCCTCTGCAATTTTTAGCTCCGTACACTGGTTGCACTATAGGAGAATATTTTAGAGATAATGGCATGCATGCTTTGATCGTTTACGATGACTTATCTAAGCAGGCAGTTGCTTATAGACAAATGTCTTTATTATTAAGAAGACCGCCAGGGCGAGAAGCATATCCAGGTGACGTTTTCTATTTACACAGCAGACTATTAGAACGAGCAGCAAAATTAAGCGATGTTAACGGTGGTGGCTCACTAACGGCTTTGCCAATAATTGAAACACAAGCAGGAGATGTTTCTGCATATATTCCTACAAATGTAATTTCTATAACTGATGGTCAAATTTTTTTAGAAACAGAATTATTTAATCAAGGTATTCGACCAGCTGTGAACGTGGGACTATCTGTATCTAGGGTAGGGTCTGCAGCTCAAACAAAGGCCATGAAGAAGGTTGCTGGTTCAATAAAGCTAGAATTAGCCCAATATAGAGAAATGGCTGCTTTTGCGCAATTTGGATCAGATCTCGATGCTTCTACTCAACAATTATTAAATCGTGGGGGAAAATTAACAGAACTTTTAAAACAAGATCAGTATTCTCCTATGACAGTAGCGGAACAAGTAATATCGGTATTTACTGGAGTAAAAGGACATTTAGACGATGTTGAATTAAATAAGATTAAGAAATTTGAAAAAAACTTTATTGAAAAAGTTAAATCTGAAAAACCTGAAATTATAGATTCAATCCAAACTTCTGGAAAACTAGAGGAAAACACTGAAAAATTATTAACCCAATTAATTGTAGAATATAAAAAAATAACGAATAATGCCTAGTTTAGACGATCTAAAAAAAAGAATTAAAAGTGTAAAGTCTACACAAAAAATTACAAAAGCTATGAAGATGGTAGCTGCAGCCAAACTTAGAAAGGCTCAAGAAAGTGCTGAAAAAGGAAGGCCATACAGTCAGAAGATGCAAAATATAATTCTAAATTTGACAAAATCAATTAGTGACCCTCAGAATGCCCCAAAATTATTGATCGGCACAGGCCAAGATAAAATACATTTATGTGTGGTATTGACAGCAGACAGAGGACTATGTGGAGGATTTAATTCAAATATATGTAAGCTAGCAAAAAATAACTTTAAAAAGATACTAGATGAAGGAAAAGAATTAAAAATTATCACTGTTGGGATAAAAGGATTAGACCAGATTAGACGAGAATATGGAAAATATGTGTTAAAAAAATTTAGTTTTAAAAACAAAAAAAAAATTACTTTTAATGAGGCAGTAATTATTGGAAATGAGATAATTAAATTATTTAATGAAGAAAAATTTGATAAATGTACACTATTTTATAATAATTTTAAAAATGTGATGACACAAATTCCTCAAGCGCAACAAATTATACCCGCAGAACTAAACATAGCTAAAGAAAATGATATCAATTCACTATCATATGAATTTGAGCCTGAAGAAGATGAAATTTTAGAAGATCTTTTACCAAAAAATATATCAACCCAAATATTTAAAGCTTTTTTAGAAAATGCTGCTAGTGAACAAGGTTCAAGAATGACGGCAATGGATAGCGCCACAAGGAATGCTGGTGACTTAGTAGACAAACTTACAATTAATTACAATAGAAGTAGACAAGCATCTATTACTAAAGAACTAATTGAAATTATATCGGGAGCGGAAAGTTTATAATTATGAATAAGAATGGAAAAATAACACAAATTATAGGAGCAGTTGTAGATGTAGACTTTGAAACAGACTTGCCAGAAATTTATACAGCACTTGAAGTAAGCAATTCGGGAAATAGATTAATTCTAGAAGTAGCTCAGCATTTAGGTGAAAATAGCGTGAGAACAATAGCTATGGATGCCACAGAGGGTTTAAAAAGAGGTGATAAAGTTGTTAATACTGGTGCACCGATAAGTGTTCCAGTAGGTCCAGAGACTTTAGGAAGAATTATAAATGTTATAGGTGAACCAATTGATGAAAAAGGTGAAGTTAAAACAAAAGATAAGTGGCCTATTCACAGAACAGCTCCTAAATTTACAGATCAGTCTACAGAAACTGAACAATTAGTAACAGGCATTAAAGTTGTAGATTTATTAGCACCATACGCAAAAGGAGGAAAGATTGGTCTTTTTGGAGGGGCTGGAGTTGGTAAAACTGTTACCATTATGGAATTAATTAATAATATAGCTAAAGCTCATGGCGGTTTTTCAGTATTTGCTGGCGTAGGTGAAAGAACTAGAGAAGGAAACGATTTATACCACGAGATGATCGAGTCCGGAGTAATTAAACCAGACGGAAAAGGCTCCAAAGCTGCTTTGGTTTATGGGCAGATGAACGAACCTCCTGGCGCAAGAGCTAGAGTGGCATTAACTGGTTTGACAGTAGCAGAATATTTTAGAGATAAAGAAGGGCAAGATGTTCTTTTCTTTGTAGATAATATATTTAGATTTACACAAGCTGGATCAGAGGTGTCAGCTTTATTGGGAAGAATACCTTCAGCTGTAGGATATCAACCAACTTTAGCAACCGATATGGGTAATCTACAAGAAAGAATTACATCTACGGACAAAGGTTCAATTACATCTGTACAAGCGATTTATGTTCCAGCAGATGACTTGACGGATCCAGCCCCAGCC
>Ga0209425_10002817_pt1 | contig 18915 bp, 21 predicted proteins | sample COG_05_FD_184749 | JGI IMG/M metagenome (GOLD analysis project Ga0209425, IMG submission 184749) | Pelagic Microbial community sample from North Sea - COGITO 998_met_05 (SPAdes) (version 2) | ecosystem: Environmental > Aquatic > Marine > Neritic zone/Coastal water | place: Helgoland, sampling...
AAAACTTTTTTTTTATTTTTTCGGAAATCTTATACTTAATTGGGTCTATTGTAAAAATATCAGCAGCTGCTTTCATGTCCTCCTCGACTTTGATTAAAGTAAAATATCCATTATGATCTTTTGTAATATCTTTTATTTCATTTAGAATTTTAACTGAGATATCATTAAGCTCAAGCCAAATAAGGCTTCCACCCCAATCTAAAAAATAGCTTAAATCAACATTTTTTAATTTTTGTAAAAAATTAAAGGTTTCACTAACAGGAACTACTACTCTAAGTAAATTTTTCTCTGTATTTGAAAAAACTTCAAGATTTTTAGTTTTTTTCCAAAAAATATTTGACTGTTCAACATCTAAAACTGAATATTCATTTTCAAGTAAATCTAATTCCTTAGATAATCTTTTAACTCTTTGGTCTACAGAATTTGTCGGACCTTCTACTCTTATGCCTGTTAAAGCACCCTTATGAGTTAGATCGTTGAAAGAGAAATACTTTTCGAAAGAATCTGGATAGAAAACTCCCCCTGAAGGATCTATGGACGAAGATAAAGATTTTCCTAAATACTCCAAAGCCTTTTTTACGTGGGGATTATTTATAATTAGTGTTTTGTTAGTCTCTGGTTTTGGTAAAACTTTAACTGATAATTCTGTCAAAACTGTCAAAGTACCAAAAGATCCAGAAATTAACTTACATAAATCGTATCCTGTTACATTTTTAACCACTGTGCCACCAGATTTTATTGTTTCACCTTTGCCATTAATTCCTTGAAAACCTAATAAGTGATCCCTCGCACTACCTACTTTAAATCTTCTGGGGCCAGCAAAATTACAAGATACAACTCCACCAATTGTACCAGGATTACTTTTACCAGAAAATAAATACCCGAAGTCCGTTGGTTCAAAAGAAAGCTGTTGATTATTTTTATCAAGTTCTTTTTCTATTAGTTCAATAGGCGTCCCTGCTTTTACTTTTATGTAAAGTTCCTCTGGCTTATATTCAATAATTCCGGAATATTTCGATAAATCTAAAGTTTTTTCTGCCTGAAAGTTTCTGCCTATTTTATTTTTTGAGTTAAGACCTTTTATCTCAAGAGGAATATTTTTTTTATAAGACTCTTTAATTATCCCTGAAATTTGTTCTCTAGTTGCAGGCTTAAGAACTGATTGATTAAAATCTAGGAATGTCTGGGAATTTTGTTTTTCCTCCATGGACATGAACCCTTCCTTCCTCAGCACATTTTCTAAGAATTGGATATACTTTTCCAGGATTTAATAGAGAATTAGGGTCTAAAGCAACTTTAATTGTAAGTTGTTGTTGTATATCTTTATCATTAAATGCTTCGCACATTAATTCTCTTTTCTCAATTCCAACACCGTGTTCACCAGTTAACGCTCCGCCAACTTTAACGCAATATTTTAATATATCTGCACCAAATTCTTCACATTTTCTTAATGCCTCTGGATCGTTTGCGTCAAACATAATGAGAGGATGTAAATTTCCATCTCCTGCGTGAAAAGCGTTGGCTACTGGTAAATCATATTTTTTTGATAGTCTTGAGATCTCATTTAAGACTTCAGCTAATTTTCCTCTAGGAATTGAACCATCCATACAGATGTAATCTGGTGCTAAAACTCCGCAAGCTGGAAAAGCTGCTTTACGGCCTGCCCAAAATTTTAATCTCTCTTCATTTGATTTGCTAACTTTTAAACTTGAAGAATTATTTTTTTCTGCAATTTGTTTAACTTTACCTATGTAATCTTCAACTTCGTGTTCAGTTCCATCAAACTCTACTATCATCATAGCTTCAGCATCTGTTGGATAACCAGCTTTTGCGTAATCGTTAGTTGCTCTTGTCAAGGCCTTATCCATAATTTCCATTCCTGCTGGAATACATCCTTGAGCGATAATTTCTGCAACACAGTTTCCTGCATCCTCAATTGTTGAAAAACCAACCAAAGCAGCTTTCACAACTTCAGGTGCTCTTAAAATTTTTACTGTTACTTCCGTAATAACTCCAAGTAAACCCTCTGAACCTGTCATTAATCCTAGAAAATCGTATCCTTCTGAGTCCATTGTTTTACCACCAAACTTAGTTATGGTTCCATCCATTAGTACGACTTCGATACCTAAAAGATTGTTTGTAGTAGCTCCATATTTCAGAGAGTGAACACCTCCAGAATTTTCGGCAACATTTCCACCGATTGAACATGCTATTTGACTTGATGGATCTGGAGCATAATAAAATCCTTTGTCTTGTACAGCATGTGTAATAGCTAAATTTGTTACACACGGTTGAGTTACAACACATCTGTTTTCATAATCTATTTCAAGAACTTTATTGAATTTTCCCATAGCCATTAAAACACAATCTTCTAAAGGCATTGATCCCCCTGATAATCCTGTGCCAGCACCTCTTGGAACTACTTTAATTTTATTCTCATTACAATATTTTAAAATTTTACTTACTTCTTCAACAGTTTCGGGCATTACCACCACTAGAGGCATTTTTCTATATGCTGTTAACCCATCTGTTTCAAAAGGTCTTAATTCGTCAGGATGTGAGAGAACGTTTTTTGGGTTTATTATTCCTCCGATATCAGAAACAATTTTATCTTTATTTGATAAAATTGAACTATCAACTTTTGGCATTTGCAAACTAGTCATAAAATCATTCTACCGTTTTAAATTAATATGGTCAAAATACTAAAATGACCTATCCAAGCATTTTTTTAATTTTTTCAAGGGCTTTTTGAATATTATCCTGAGAAGCAGCAAAACTAAATCTTACAAAATCAACGGATGTGGCACCAAATGCGGTTCCGGGCACAATTGCTACTCCTGCTTCGTGCATACATTTTTTTGAAAATTCTGACCCATTCATTCCTGTTCCACTAACATTTGGAAAAGCGTAAAATGCCCCTCCTGGCAAGCTACAAGTAACTCCAGGTAAATCATTTAATCCTTTGTGAATTAATTTTCTTCTTTGATCGAATTTTTCCATCATGTGATGAATAGAGTCATCAGGCCCGTCTAACGCCGCTATTCCAGCAAATTGTGAAGGCGCATTCACACAAGAAAAACTATTTATTGCTAATTTTGTTACATGTGGGATTAAATTTTCAGGCCATACACTCCAACCCATTCTCCAACCAGTCATAGAGTAAGCTTTGCTCCATCCATCTAGGACTATTAATCTTTCTTGCAAATCAGGATAATTAAAAAATGTAGGCATTTCTTTTCCGTCGAAAATTTGTCTACTATAAATTTCATCACTTAATATGTAGACATGTGGATATTTCTTTAAGCCCTCAGCAAGAAAATCTATTGCAGGTTTTTCAACAAAACTTCCTGTTGGATTATTTGGGTTGATTAAAATAACTAATCTTGTTTTGTCAGTTATCGAAGATAAAATTTTTTCTGGATCAAATTTTAAATCTTTATCTTTTGTTAAATCATAGGGAACAGCTTTAGCTCCGGTATAGTTAATCATTGACTCATAAATTGGAAATCCTGGTGTTGGATGAACTATCTCTGCGCCAGGTTCTCCAATCATTTGAATTGCGTAATACATTGTAGGTTTTCCACCTGGCATAATCATTATTCTTTCTGGATCTACATCTTTTTTGTATAAACTTTTAATTTTTCTAGAGACAGCTTGCCTGCATTCAATGATACCGTTCGCTAAAACATATCCATGATGTCCATCATCAATTGCTTTTTTTGCTGCATCCATAATATGTTTGGGTGTTTTAAAATCAGGTTGTCCCAAACCTAAATGGATCATTTCTTTTCCTTGAGCCTCAAGTTTTTTTGCTTCTGCTAAGATGCTAAAAGCTGATTCAGTTCCAAGTCTTTCTAAATTTTTTGCAAGTTTCATATTTATTTAGGTATATGTTAATTAATATTTTTTCAATATGATATAATTGCATTACCTGTATGCAATTTTAGTTTTATTTAATTCTTTAATGTTTTTGCAACCTAATAAGATCATGTCTCTTGTTATTTCATCTTTCATTCTTTTTAGAAGCATTTCAACACCTTGCTGGCCTCCAGCACTTAACGCATACAGAAAAGCTTTTCCGAAACTACAAGCTGTTGCTCCCAATGAAAGAGCTTTTAAAACGTGTGTTCCTCTTCTTATACCTCCATCAACTATGATTTCAATTTTTCCACCTACAGCATCAGCTATTGCAGGTAGCTGATCAAATGGTGCTCTAGACCCATCTAACTGTCTACCGCCATGATTTGAAATCATTATTGCCGACGCACCAATCTCAACTGCTCTTTTTGCATCGTCTACTGACATAACACCTTTAAGAGCAAACGGACCTCCCCATTTTTTTACAACATACTCGGCATCTTTCCAGCTCATAGCTGGATCATACTGTTCGTTAATATATTCCATTACTCCTTTAGCAATGCTCGATCCTTTTTTTGTAAAATGTGAGACATTAGCTAATTGAAATTTTTCATGTGTCAAATAATTTAACGACCAATTTGGATGTGTCATGAAACTCATTATACTTTTTGCCGTAAGCTTTGGAGGAGTAGTAAATCCCCATCTGTGATCTCTCTCTCTGTTTCCTGCAACAACTGTATCCACGGTAAGACATAAAGCTTTAAAACCTGAGCTTTTACATCTGTCAATTAAATTATCTGTAAGGGATTGGTCTTTATGAATGTAAAGTTGAAATAATTTTGGACCACTTGAAACATTAGAAACTTCTTCGATTGAAGATGTTGCCATTGTAGACATACTATAAAAAGTTCCATATTTTTCTGCTGCTTTTGCAGAAGCCTTGTCTCCTTCATGATGATAGAGTCTTTGCATAGCCGTAGGAGATAAAAATAATGGCATATCGATTTTTTGACCAAGCACTGTAGTAGATAGATCTGGTTTACCAACGCTTGCTAAAATGTTTGGAACCAAATCACACTTTAAAAAAGATTCAGTATTTCTCTTTAAAGTTGTCTCATCGTCTGAACCACCGTCGATATAATGAAAGATGGGAGCGGGGAGTTTTTTTTTTGCTAATTTTCTAAAATCTTCAACGTTATAACAATCATTTAGGGACATTTTTTAAAACTTTCTTGAGAAAGTTATCGATTGATTATCCGTACCAGGGTTTTTTTCACCCCAATCATTATTAGATATATGGCTATAACTATATCCAATTTTTGTATTTTCAAAAATATCAAAACCAACTCTTAGTTCGCTTTTAAACTCTAAAACATCGCCTAAATCTTTTCCACTACCTTTTTCATAATAGCCAGGGGAAAAACTTGGAAGAATTTTAATTGGTCCTAAATTGTATTGGCCTTCTACTCCACTATACATGTAAAGTGAATTTTTTCCCGTCATGAATGCACCAGTTATAGGTTTAAATTTTCCAAAAAATGTGTCTCTAAACAAGTTAGGGTTTTTGTGTTCGATACCAAAAAGTGAAGTCTGATCATCGCCTTCTTTATCGATCACATCAAAAGTGCCTGTGTAAAATGATATGTCTTTACTGCTTTGATCAGCATATAAATTATTGCTAGTCAGCAATATAATTACAAAAAAATTTAAAATAAAAGTTTTCATTTTTAAAAAAATACCCTGGAATTCTTAAAAAGTATACATTCAATAATTGCTGCTATTCTTCCTTTTTCTTATTAAGTTAAAAATAATAATACCACCAATAATTAAAAACAGATATGGCAAAGCCCATAATAAAAAGTTATTTAAGTTAAACTTAGGCTTGTAAACTATCCAGTCTCCGTATCTGCTTGATAAAAAATTGTAAATTTCTTCTTCAGTCTTTTTTTCGTTTATTTTTTCTTTTATAACGAGTTTAATTGTTTGAGCAAAATCTGAATTTGAGTCTGCTACCGATTGCCCTTGGCATACTAAACATCTTAAATTTTTATAAATCTTAATCTCCTTTTGCGTTATTTCATCAGATAAAATATTTTGTGACAAAATAAATGTAATTACTATTAGATAAGAGAGTAGTTTCATGTTTAATTTATTATCTTTAAAATTTCTAATATATCTTCCTTGCCTAAGGGTCCAATAAATTTTTTTAAAATATTTAAATTTTTATCAACTAAAATACTTTCAGGCACACCATAAATTCCAAAGTCTATTGATAACTTTCCCAATGAATCAGAGGAAATGAAATAATAAGGGTTTCCATATTGGTTGAGAAATTTTAATGTATTTTTTTTTTTATCTTTGTAGCTAATTCCTAAAATTTTTAAATTATAATCATTTTTTAATTCCAGTAAAAATGAATTTTCTTGAACACATGGCAAACACCACGAGGCCCAAAAATTAATTAGTGTAAAATTATTCTCTTTTAAATCATTTTCATTAAATGTCTTTTTGTCTTTTATTGATATTAATTCAAATGAACTTACTTTTTTTCCTATCTGATTTTTGGTGTCATATACATTATTGGTCTTGAGCCCAATAAAAAAAATAATCAAAATAAATAAAATAGTTGAAACAAGAAATATTATGGAAAAATTTAATTTCATTAACTTTTCTTTCTTGTAAAATTAACAAATCCACCAGCAGATATCATAAACGCGGATATCCATATCCAAACCATAAAAGGTTTGTGTTGAAATTTAATATTATAATATTCTGACCTACTAATATTACTCATTGTAATATATGTATCGTGTGTAAGTTTAGTTTTGATAGAAGCTTCATAGGTAAGAGTTTCGGGATTGCTATATATTCTAATTTCTGGATTTAAATTTTCTGTTGAGCTTTTTTTTACGTTATAAATATAAAAGCTTCCTACTATAGCATCGTAATTTTTTTTTTCTACTTTTCTTAAAGAATCAAATTTTATTTTATAGTTTTTAAATTCTTTTTCTTCACCTACTCTAAGGTTCAAATCATATTCGTTTGAGTAGTTGTGATTTATAGCAATAAAAAAAATTAACATTGCAAAACCTAGGTGGGATACTATACGTGAAATTCTTTTTTCTTTTTTCTTAAAAAGATTTTTGAGATCAACAAGCGTATTCAAGGCTAAAAATAGTGAAGAAATAATTATTATATTAGATAATATATTGTAATTTTCAAATACAGAATAAATAAATAAGTTTATTAAACAAGCGGCAATAAATAAAACTAGAATACTTTTTAGATTATAAGAGTTATTTTTAATCCATTTTACATTTGGTCCGATGGACATTAGAATTAAGATTGGAATTACAAATGGTACAAGAACAATATTGTAAAAAGGTGGGCCTACAGAAATTTTTGTATTGCTTATTACCTCAGTAAAAATTGGATAAACAGTACCAATTAAAATAGTCACCAGAAAAAATATCATTAACCAATTATTTAAAAATATATAAGTTTCCTTACTGTTAATATTAAATATTTCTTTTTCATTTTTTCTATATTTAAAAAAAACTATTATTGCAGAAAAGATCATCAAGGATAAGAATATTAATATGTACAAACCTCTTGAAGGATCATTCGCAAAAGTATGAACTGAGTTTAAAATTCCTGATCTGACTAAAAAAGTTCCTGTCACACTTAGCGTAAATGCTAGTAAACACAGAATTATTACCCATTGATACCCAGTATTCCTTTTTTCTAGAATTACAACAGAATGAATTAATGCAGTCATTACAAACCAAGGCATTAGAGATGCATTTTCCACTGGGTCCCAAAACCAAAAGCCACCCCAACCAAGTTCATAATACGCCCATATTGATCCTAAAATAATACCAGCTGTTTGAAAACTCCATGAAATAAATATCCATTTTTTTACTGCTTCAGCAAATAAATTTCCTTTATAATTACAAATTAAAGAAGACATTGCTGCAGAGAAATATATTGAAGACCCAACAAAACCAATGTAAAGAAGCGGTGGATGGATTGCTAATGCAGGATCTTGTAGGATTGGATTTAACCCTAAGCCCTCTCTTGGCGCTGGATAGATGGAACTAAAAGGATTTGAATTTAATAATAAAAAAATCAAGAATCCAATTATTAAAATATTTTGTATAATTAATGTTAAAAGTCTAAAATTTTTTGGTCGCTTTTCATTTTGTGTTAAAAATAAAAAAGAAAATAAAATTAATATATTTATCCATAATAATAGACTACCTTCGTGATTTCCCCAGGTTCCAGTAATTTTGTAAAAAAGCGGCTTATCTGTATGGGAGTTTTCAAATACATTTGAAACAGAAAAATCTGATATAATAAATGCTGTGATTAAAGAAAAAAAAGCGAGTATAGAAAAAGTGGACTGGAACAAACTTAGGTTATAAATTCTTTTACTTATTGTGTTTCCATTTTCTTTCAAATTATTTAATGAAAAATAAATTGCCATAACGCTTAAAAATAACACTGAAACTAATAAAGTATTTCCTATATTACTTAACATTTTTATTTAAAATATCTTGAAGCTCTGGTGGCATATAGTTTTCATCATGCTTTGCTAAAATTCTATCTGCAATAAAGAACTTTTTGTCTACAAGTTTTCCTTCAGCTACGACTCCTTTTTCTTCTAAAAATAAACTAGGAACAGTTCCTTTATAACTTACTATAATTTCATTTTTAAGATCAGTAATAATAAACTTAATTTCTATTTGGTTTGTTTTAATAGAGTCTTTTTTTACCATACCTCCTAATCTAATTTTTTTTTTAATATTTAATTCTGTTGATTGTAGAATTTCCGTAGGTGTTTTAAAATACAGAATATTTTGATTTAAGCTTTTTAGTAAAAAAAAGGCAGATAATAGTGAAATTAACAGAAAGCAAATTAAAAATAATATTCTATTTTTAACTTTTTTTGTTAGCATTTAAAAATGCTTTAATTTGTTTTGCTGCTCGTTGCAAAAATGTTGCTAGCTATTTTAGAATTTTTTAACACAGCTTTTTTCTTAGTTATTGGTAAAGTTTCTAATTCCTTTAAAAATTCTTGTTCGTATTTTGTAAGCGTTCTTTTTGTATTTATATAAAGAGTGCCACAAGAAACAATAACAATTGCAAAAGATAGCCAAACAAATAATCCAAAGCCATTCATTGATATAAGGTTTATAATCATAATCTTTTTATCGTTTTTTTCTTTAGTCTAATGATTTCTGTTTTATATTTCATTAGAAAAATTAACGCAGAGTACATTAAAAAAACCAATAACATTAACAATAATGGCGTCATCATGCTTGAATGAACACTATTATCACCAAGTATGTTTATACTTGCAGGTTGGTGAAGTGTAGACCACCATTCAACTGAATATTTTATAATTGGAAGGTTTATAGACCCAACTATTGCTATAAATGAGCATACTTTTGTAGAAAAAGATTCATCTTTAATCAGTTTAGATGCCAAAATATAAATAAAATAAAATATCATAAGAGCTAACATCGATGTTAATCTGGCATCCCATGCCCACCATGTTCCCCATGTTGGTCGCCCCCAGAGAGATCCAGTTATTATTGCAAGGCACGTGAAGAGCAAACCTAAGGGGGCTAAGCTTTTATTTATTAAATAAAAATTTTTAATTTTAAATATGAAATTAAGTATTGATAATACTGCAATTGTTGTAAAACATGCGAGTCCGATCCACGCTGAAGGAACATGAACGTACATAATTCTAACAGCATCTCCTTGTAGATAGTCAGGTGGAGATAAAAACAAAGCAAAAGTTAAACTAATAATTAATATTAGAAAAAAAATAGAGTTAATAAATTCAATTATTTTTCCAATAAATTTAAAAGTATTACTTGGTAATATAAATTTAATCATACTTAGAGTGATTATAGTAATATTTATTTTATGTGAAGTTTAAAAATTAGCCTAATTGAGAATATAAGAGGGAGTTAAAGAAGTGTGAAAAATTCCCAATTAGGTATAATTAAATGTAAATGGAATGTTTGGCAAAGATTTGAGCCAAAATTGTTAAATTTATGGCAAAATAAATTAATTTGAGGGCTTGAAGTAGTTAGACCCTTTTTTCCCAGAAAAAATTTCGCTAATCATGGGGTGCTTAACTGGTTCTCCAGATCTATCAATCAATAAATTTTGTTCTGAAACATAGGCTTCATAGGTCACTTCATTGCTTTCAGCTAATAGATGATAAAACGGTTGATCTTTTTTCGGTCTTACATCTTTTGGGATAGATTGGTACCACTCCTCAGAATTGTTAAATTCAAAATCAACATCATAAATAACCCCTCGAAAATCAAAGTGTCTATGTTTGACTATTTCTCCTATTGAAAATTTTGCATTGTTAATTGACATACCTAAGAGATAATAATTTTTTCGTAAAAATCAATATATAAATTTAATAAAAAACTTATTTGTGGTATAAATTTAATGTGAATAAGTCCTTATTAAAATTTATCACTGATTTCGGGCCATTATTAATTTTTTTCACAGTTTATTATAAGAGTGGCAATAATTTAAGTTTAGCTATTCCTCCGCTTATAATTTCAACAATAATTGCTGTGGCTATAATGTATTTTGTTGAAAAAAAAATTCCCTATGTACCTTTGTTGGGTGGAGTAATCATATCTCTTTTTGGAGGATTAACTTTATATTTTAATAATCCAGTCTTTTTATACATAAAGCCAACGATAGTTAACATTGTTTTTGCAGCCATTTTACTTGTAGGAAATTTCTTGAACAAAAATTTCTTAAAATTATTATTTAAATCTGCGTTTCAACTTGATGAAACAGGTTGGTCCAAGCTGAACAATAGATGGGCTTATTTCTTTATTTTTTTGGCCATGATTAATGAAATTGTTTGGAGAACATTTGCTCCAGAAAAAGAATATATTTGGGTTAACTTTAAAGTTTGGGGGATATTACCCTTAACATTTATATTCACAGCAATTCAATTGCCGCTGATCAATAAACATAAAATATGAAAAATATAAAGTTAGTTATTAATAATGATATTAAAAAAGAAAAAGAAAAATTTTTTATAAGAAAAGAGCTTCAATGTATCTTGAATCTGTATGCGAAAATGGTTTCTAATGGGTCATGGAAGGATTATTCATTTTCATCAGGTGCAAGAGAAGTATCTTTTGATGTTTATCAAAGGGCTTCTGATAAACCAGTTTTAAGAATACTTAAAAACCTTAAGCCCAACTATTATAACGAAAAGTATTTAATTAAAGATAGAAATGGAAATGTATTGAGGAAATCAGAAAATCTTAGTCATCTCATCAATAAAACTAGTTGGAATAATCTAAGGTTAGTTAAATAATTATCTTCTCTGACCAAAAAGTCTCAGAAGCATAATAAATAAATTTATGAAATCTAGGTATAAAGTTAAAGCACCCATTACAGCTTTTTTACCCATTAACTCTCCGCTATCACTAGCTAAGTACATATTTTTAATTTTTTGAGTATCATAAGCAGTTAAGCCTACAAAAATTAAAACTCCTAATATTGAAATCACAAAATACATCATAGAAGACTTCATAAAAATATTTACTAATGATGCAATAATTATTCCAAATAAACCCATCATTAAAAAAGATCCTAATTTAGTTAAATCTTTTTTAGTGGTGTAACCATAAATACTCATAGCTCCAAATGTTCCTGAAGTAATAAAGAAAACTCTTGTGATACTAGCTCCAGTATAAATTAAAAATATTGAAGAGAGAGACGCCCCCATCAAAGCTGCAAAAACCCAAAAAGTAGTTTGCGCCTTAGAGGCACTCATTTTAGCAGAGGGGCCCGACACGATCGCTGCCATGATCGCCGAGCCGGTGAGCGGTGCGGGGGGTGTTATCGTTCCGCCCGCAGGCTACTTTGATGCCGTACAGAAGGTCTTAGACCGTTATGGTATCTGGTTGTGGGATGACGAGGTCATCTGTGGCTTTGGTCGCCTAGGCACTGATTTTGGTGCGACAAAAATGGGGATGGCGCCTCAAATGATCACGTTAGCAAAGGCGTTGTCATCGGCTTATGTGCCCATTTCGGCTGCCATTGTTCAGGGAGACATTGCGGATTGCATCGCAGCCTCCGCAACGGATGTCGGCGTGTTTGGGCATGGATACACCTATAGCGGGCATCCATTGGGCTGTGCTGTCGCGAGCAAAGTGATCGATATCTATCAGCGGGATCACATTTTTGATCATGCCGCCAAGGTGGGTAGTTATTTACAAACGCGATTGGCTGAATTTGCAGGTCATGTGCTGGTTGGCGAAGTGTCCGGTGTTGGCATGATTGGTGCGCTTGAGCTGGTGGCGGACAAACCCACTAAACGACCTTTTGACGGGATGAAGGTGGGACAGTTCTGTGCCAAAGCCGCCGAGGGACATGGCCTTATTATCAGACCGCTCGGTGGCAACCGTATTGCAGTGTGCCCACCGTTGATCATCGAAAACAGCCATGTTGATGAGCTCATTGAAAAGCTCGGTGCCGCCCTCGATGCGACATTGGATTGGGTTACCGCTGAAAAACTCATCTAACTGATGTCTGCGCAGTGCCAACCCGCTTTCCGCTCGGGCCGCAAAAGTCCACCGCGATTGGCTGCCTGCGGTGAGTGATCCTTCGACACCGATTCGAGTCGCCCATATTGAGATGGGAAGCCATCTTTATGGTGGCGCTCAACAAGTTCTTTACCTCCTCGAGGCGTTGTCGTCGTCGGATGTCACCAGCACGCTCATCTGCCCAGCGGGGTCTGCGATTGGCAAATCGGCGCGGGAGCGTGGTGTTGCAGTTGAGGAGGTCGGTTATCGCGGTGATCTCGATTGGAGGGTGGTGCCAAAAATCAAACGGCTGCTGCGCCAGCAGTCAATTGACCTGGTGCATGTGCATTCGCGACGGGGGGCCGATTTGTGGGGTGGGCTGGCTGCTCGTCAGGTCGGCTTGCCCTGTGTGATCTCGCGCCGCGTTGATCATCATGAAGCTCGGTGGTGGGCGGGTTTTAAATATGCGTTGTGTGACCACGTGATTGCGATCTCAGAGGGAATAAGAGCGGTCTTATTAGCCGATGGCGTGTCCGCGGAGAAAGTATCGTGCGTTCGCAGTGCCGTTGATTTCGAGCGTTTTCAGGCGGTGTCAGATTCGGCCGGAGTGAAGGCGCGTTTTGGGTTGCCTGACGATTCGGTCGTCGTGGGCATGGCAGCGCAGCTGATTCCCCGAAAAGGACATGATGTTTTGCTCGAGGCAGTGTCGGCGCTGAAAGATCACTGGCCCCAGCTCAGGGTATTGATTATGGGGAAAGGCCCCTTGGCAACCTCTGTGGCGCGACAAATTGAAGCGATGGGTCTCGAGGAGCAAGTGCACTGTGTCGGGTTTCTGAGCGATATTGAGACGGTATTGCCCCATCTGGCCTTTTTAGTCCATCCAGCGCGGACAGAAGGGCTGGGAGTGGCTTTGCTTCAAGCGGCGTCGGCAGGCTTGGCAGTGATTGCGTCCCGCGCGGGGGGCATGCCAGAGGCTGTGCTAGATGAGGAAACCGGCTTATTGATTCCGCCGGGCGATGCGCCAGCGCTGGTGGCGGCAATGGAGCGACTCTTAAGCGATCCGGTACGAGCCAATGAGTACGGCGCAGCAGGGCGGCGCAGAATGGCTGACGAGTTTTCTATTAACGCCATGGCGGTGGGCAATCTTTCGGTTTATCGACGATTGATGAGCTCGAGACGGGACGCCTAACCACCGTTGATTGTGGTGGATGACTCAGGTCATTGTTCGCGGCGGCGCGGCCGGGTGTGGAGCTGATGTTTCCGCACCAAGGCTCGCATTTGGTGGTAACTCAGTCCCAACAGGGATGCCGCGTCATTTTGTCGCTGTCCTGATTCCTCAAGCGCGGCGGCGAGCCAGCGTCGCTCCTCCTCCTGCAATCGTGATTTGAGAGAGATGGGCCACCCTCTATTGCCCGAACGAGCTACCTTGCTCGAGGCGCTTTCGTTGTCGTACGTTTTGCCATGGTGCGTGTCATGGTTTTTGTCACGAGTAAAGTCATGCGTAATGTCGCGTGCAGTGTCATGGCCGTCGCCAAGCTGGGCGCTGCTGTCTACGGGGATTACCCTGCCGGCGGCGTTGTCGTGAAACGGGTCGATGATAATGTCATGAATGGGGTCCTCGGGATTCTGAGCGCGAAACAGAGAGCGCTCGACGACATTTTTAAGTTCCCGAATATTCCCGGGCCAGTGATGACCTTGCAGGCAAGCGATTGCCGCGGGGGTAAAGCCAGGAAAGTAACTCCAGCCGAGCTCTGTGCACATTCGGACGCTGAAGTGCTGGGCTAACTCTTGCAGATCCAGCTCTCGATCTCTCAATGGCGGAAGGTGGACCACATCGAAACTGAGTCGATCTAGCAAGTCCCACCGAAACACGCCGCGATCCGCCAAGGCCGGCAGATCCGCGTTGGTCGCAGCGACGATTCTCACGTCCACGTGAAGAGTGCGTTGCCCGCCTACTCGCTCGAACTCTCCATATTCGATCACCCGCAGTAGTTTTTCCTGGAGTCTTGTTGACATCGTGGCGAGCTCATCGAGAAACAGCGTGCCGCCATCGGTGAGTTCAAATCGCCCGGCATGCTGCTTATTGGCGCCTGTAAACGCGCCCGCCTCGTGGCCAAAGAGCTCGCTTTCTAGCAGGGTCTCCGTGATGGCCCCGCAATTCACCTTGGTGAGGGTTTGGTCCCAGCGGGGCGATAGGTAGTGAAGTCGCTCAGCGGCCAATTCTTTGCCAGTGCCCCGTTCGCCGACGATGAGTGCGGGGCGGTCAATCGAGGCCAATCGTGAAATGTGGTCTAGGGCGGCGATAAGCGGCGCCGAGGTGCCAATGATCGTGGGCGTTTGACGTTTCATGAAATAATTATACCTTTAAAGGCGCATAAATCTACTTTATGTAGGTTAAAAAGACCTTTAATGGCAGTGAGTGAACTTGGGATGGGCTTTAGGCCATTCATTTTTATGATGTTTTTTAATTTGGCACATCAGTCGCTATATCTGAAGGGAGGAGACGCAATGAAGTCTCTGCTCACACAAGGTATTCCCTACAGAGAACGCAGGAGAGATGAAATGGATGTTATCGATGAAAGAACCTTGGTTTACGCAGCGTTGCTAGTCGTATGCAGCACGCTGGCGGTTTTTACCGGGCCCCTTGTGGCGGCCATCACGTTTGTTTGGGTATTGGCGTTAATTGAGGTCGCCTACTGGACGGGATGTTGGTGGGTGCGGCGGAGCCAGCGGCAGAGCTGCAGCGAGCTTCACGCTTAAGAGAAGAGTCTGAGAGGAGAAAAGGGTATGGGTATTTTTTCAAGAATGTCGGACATTGTGAATTCAAACCTCAACGCGCTGTGCGACAGCGCCGAGGATCCGGAAAAAATGATTCGACTGATCATTCAGGAGATGGAAGATACGTTGGTCGAGGTGCGCAGCACCTCGGCCAGAATTATTGCCGATCAAAAGACTGTGTCGCGACATCGTGATCGCACCGCGGCTGAGGTAGCGGCCTGGGAAGATAAAGCGAGGCTAGCCGTTTCCAAAGGGCGTGACGATCTTGCGAAGGCTGCGTTACAAGAGCGGCGCGTGACGGAGGAGACGCTGAAGGCAGTGGAGGATGAGTTGACGATGGCGGGTGAGCAGGTTGCACAGCTCAATGATGAAGTAGGACAGTTACAGCAAAAGCTGGATGATGCTAAGGCTAAGCAGAAAGCAATTTTATTACGCGCCAAGACAGTGAGCTCGAGAGGGCAGATAAAACGCCAGGTGCAGCGTGATGAATTGGATAATGCCTTTGCGAAGTTCGAGCGATTTGAACAGAAAGTCGATAGTCTCGAAGGGGAATTGCATGCGCTTGACCTCGGGCGGGAAAATGCCGGGGGACTGGCTGCTGAGATCGATGCCTTAGGCGCAGAAGATTGGTTGGACGAGGAGTTAATGCGGATTAAGGATAGTATGTCTGCGACCGACCCGACTGCCGGTGTGTCTGGGAAAGAGCCCGACACGCAATGATCGGGGTCGAAAATTTTGACACGACAGGGAATGGCGTTGTGTTATTGCGCGGTGTGCGCTCAGTAAGGAGATAAGATGGATCTGTTCCAGATGTTATTGGTGCCCATGATTTTGTTCATGTTGATTGTGGCGCCCACGTGGATCGTCATGCATTACCGCAGTCTCAACCGGTCGAGTCGATCCTTGACTGAGGAAGATCGACAATCGCTCGAGGCAATGCTCGTCGCGGTGGATCAATTAGCGGATCGGATCGAATCACTGGAGTCTATTTTAGAGGCGGATCATCCCGATTGGCGTCAGCAGCAGGACCGTCAAGCGAACGAGGAGAAGGGAGTATGAGCGATCACGATCGAAAAACGTTTAGCGAAAATCGTGCCGGCGGCTGGGGGATGGGGCTGTATCGAAAACGATCGGGAGGCTGGATCGCCGGTCTTTGTTCGGGCCTAGCGAGTTATTGGGATGTGCCTAATTGGGTGGTCCGCTTGGCAGCGGTTGCGCTGTTGATGTTCACGGGTGCACTGGCATTTTGGCTGTACGTATTGGCCTGGGTGGCTATTGCTCCTGCGCCATCACGTTGGTCTGAATCTGCGGCAAACCGCGCAGAGGTTGAGATGGAGTACGATGAGAATCGTCACGCTTATCGCCGTAAAACCCCGTTCCGTTATACCGACGCCCCCAGTGAGCGAATGAAAAAAGTCCAAGGCCGAATGGCGGCAGCGGTGACCCGCGTGGAAGCGATGGAGCGGTACGTGACGTCGCGGCAGTACGATCTGAATCGAGAGTTTTCCAAGCTCTAGTCGCTGTTCGAGGCATTCAAAAGGGCGTTAAGAGGCACTCAACAAGTGCTAAAGCAAGAGAAGTGCTTAAGAAGTGGCTAAGAAGTGGCTAAGAAGTAGCTAAAAGGTGCCGTTAGCGACCGTCATCGCTCATAATAGCCCGATGACGCTGATGTTCTCCCACGCTAACGGTTACCCCCCGGGGTCTTACCGTGTACTACTCGAAGCCCTAGAAGAGACGATGGATGCGCCGGTCGTGAGCCATGCGCATCGCCCGCTGACGACGGACCAGCCGGCGCCCATTTTTCTCTCGTGGCACGAGTATGCCAATGATCTGATTCAACGCATTGAGCGCGAATCCCTCGGGCCGGTTTGGTTGGTGGGCCATTCGATGGGAGGTGCCACTGGGGTGCTGGCGGCCGCTAAAAGACCGGATTTATTCAGTGGCCTGATTGGACTCGATCCGGTCTTACCGCGGACAAAATTGTGGTTTTGGTCGCGGGTGGTGAGTTGGTTTAAACCCGACGCGGTCCCAATCGTAAAGCGCGCCTTGGCACGCCCGCACGATTTTGACAGTCAATCGGTGGCGTTCGATTTTTATCGGGGTAAACGCGTATTCAGTAGTCTCAGCGATGAGGTGCTGATGGATTATGTAAAGGCGGGGCATCAGCTGGGCTCCGATGGTCGCGAGCACTTGCGCTACAGCGGAGCGTGGGAGGCGTGTGTGTATCGATCGGTGCCTCGTATTCGTCCAGCATTAAAGGCGCTGCAATGCCCCACATTAATCATTGCAGGTGAGCAGTCGCAAATACTGACGTCAGAGACCTTGTCTTGGCTTAATGGACTGAATAGCCGGCTGACTACCGCGTCGCTGCTGGGTGGCCATCTGCTGCCCCTCGAGTCACCCGAAATCTGTGCCGAGGCCGTGGCGACTTTTATCCGTGCTCAAGAGGCATCTCATAAGCGATGACGGATTAGGATGGCCATTCGCGGCGCCGTAAGCCGATGGCTGGGGTCCTTGCATCTCGGCGTGGGTCTCACAATGCTTTGCGTGTTGGCTTTACCGGAGCCGGTGCTAGGGCAGCAACCGCACCACGCACAAACGCCCTACCTGATTGGACGGGGTATGACGGATATTACCGGTCCAGCAGTGGGTATGCCTTTGTGGGGGTTTGGCCGGCCCGATCAAATCAGTGAGGGAATCCACATTCGCCAGCGGTCGCGCGCGTTCATTACCGTGCAGGCCAGTGATGCGGCACACAGGATCGTGTTTGTCAGCGCTGATTTAGGCAGCATAGACCATCATATGACGCTGGAAGTCGTGGAGCGTTTGCAGCTGCGCTACGGAAAAGTCTACACCCTCGATAATGTGATCATCAGTGCCACGCATACCCATGCCGGCCCCAGCGGCTATTGGCAGTCGCGCACAGACACCGGCCTCGATGGGGGGCATTACCCTGAGCACTTTGACGCGATTGTCGCCGGTATTACCGCCTCCATCGTGCAGGCACACGAGGATTTGCAGCCCGGTAACATCTTGATCAATACGGGCCGTGTGGCAGACGCGGGCGTGAACCGGTCGGCGATTGCTTATCAGGAAAATCCCCAGAGCGAGCGCGATCGCTATGGCGACAATACCAATACAGCGATGACCTTGCTCAAGTTCGTGGGCCGTGACGGTACGCTGGGCATGATCAATTGGTACGCCTTGCACCCCACGGCGATGAACTATTACAACCGCCTTATTTCTGGCGACCACAAAGGTTATGCCTCGCTGCAAATGGAGAAAAGCGAAGGCACTCGCTACGCATCAACCGACGAGTTTGTGGCCGCGTTCGCCCAGTCCGATCCGGGAGATGTCACACCCAATACCAACCTCGACAATACCGGCCCCGGTGAAACCGATGTTGAGACCACGGCTATCATGGGTCAGCGCCAGCTGGTGGTTGCGCAAATGTTGTTCGATCAGGCGGAGGAGGCGCTTGCCGGCGTGATCGACGTACGTCGCCTCTATGTTGATTTAAGTGATTATGCTGTCGGTGACGACTTCACCGGCGCGGGCACGCAAACCACCTGCCCCTCGGCGTACGGCTATTCGTTTGCCGGGGGTTCGACAGAAGACGGTGGCGGGCACTTTCTGTTCAGTGAGGGTATGACCGAGCAGAGTGTGTGGCGGGACTGGTTGATTCAACTCATCA
>Ga0209425_10002818_pt1 | contig 18913 bp, 14 predicted proteins | sample COG_05_FD_184749 | JGI IMG/M metagenome (GOLD analysis project Ga0209425, IMG submission 184749) | Pelagic Microbial community sample from North Sea - COGITO 998_met_05 (SPAdes) (version 2) | ecosystem: Environmental > Aquatic > Marine > Neritic zone/Coastal water | place: Helgoland, sampling...
CTTGAGATGGAGACTCGAACGGTTCGAAGAGACACAAGTTTGCCTTTCTTGGAAAGCGAAACCTTACTGGCGATCAACGGTATGTCGCCCTCTGCAGAAAGGCTACAAAGTCATGCTGAAAGAAGACAGCGCGCATTGCGTCGTAGACAAAACAATCAGAATCGACCAGTGGAAGATGAAGAAGAAGGCAATGAACAAGAACGGTTTATTGAGATGATCATTCCAGAGAGTATTCGCGTCATAAAGCAGGAAAATGAATTACTTTACCTTGGCTTTCAAGCAATCGAAGAAGAGCGTGAAAAAATTTATGAAAATCTCCAGGGCACGTTAATACTGGATCTTGAAGCAGAATATATAAAAGAGTTGCAAGTGAGCGTTAAAGAGCCGTTCTCCCCATTTTTGCTGTCAAAAATACAAGAAGGCTATTTTTCGATACGCTTTAACTTATTTGATGGCGTGCCCATGCAATCAGAAATAAGCTTTGAGTTGCAAGGCCATGCCTTTTATATCAGAGATCTATCTGAAGATCGTGAAGTTGAATGGACGGACTTTGAAAGAATTTAGTCTGTTACAAGCACTATGAAAATCTCATCTGGGGTAAGTAGTTATTAAAGGCATTCATTATTTGCAGTTAATTATACTTGCTGCTGTGTGGGGATCTTCCTTTCTGTTTATGCGCATAGCCAGCCCTGAATTCGGCCCGATTTCGCTCATATCGCTGCGTTTATTTATCTCTGCAATAGCGCTTTTTCCTTTTCTGCTTTACAGGAAAGAGATTAAAGTGGTGCTAGCGAACTGGCCTAAGTTTTTATGGTCAGGACTTAATACCACAGCGGTTCCCTTTACTTTATTTAGTTATGTCACGCTTTCGCTAACGGCCGGAAATACATCACTGCTAAATGGCACAGTCCCAATGTTTAGCGCGATCATTGCGTGGTTCTGGCTAAAAGAGAAACTGTCCATTATTGGGGTCGTGGGGTTAATACTGGGTTTTCTCGGGGTTTTTGTTCTAGCTTCTCCGGAGGGTGGCGCCTCCCAGGTTTTATGGCTGCCAGTCTTAGCGGCGCTATTTGCCTCGGCTTCATATGGCTACGGTAGTTGTTTCTCGCGACTTCATATGCAGGGTTTTTCATCAATTACTATCGCAGCAGGCACGCAATTTTTTGCAGCATTATTTATGCTGCCCTTTGGTTTACTTTTTTGGCCTGAAACTAGCCCTTCGATGCTATCCTGGGCAAGTGTTTTTTCGCTGGGTATCGTCAGTACGGCATTTTCCTTGATTTTTTTCTTTCGCTTATTGCAACAGGTTGGCGTTGCAAACACAGTTTCAGTGGCTTATTTGATTCCTATATTCGGCATACTTTGGGGCTATCTATTTCTTGATGAAGCGGTAACTTCTGCTATGTTAATTGGTGGCTTCGGTATATTTATTGGTATTGCGTTGACAACTGGCTCTATTGGGAAAAAATAATTATAAACTTTGAAAAATATCATCAGTAGCTCTGGACATATGAGGAGGTATTTTTATAGAATACTCCCTCAAGATGAGTGGTCCTGAATTGGAAAAAAATTGATAAAAAGCGGAATGAGTTTTTGCTCCTTCCGCTTTTTTTTAGATGTTATTTTTGTTTTTGTGTTCAGAAATGAAAGTGCATTTATAAACCCGCCACAGGCACAACTCTCCCAAAAAGTAATTTATATACCAGCAATAAACTGAGGAAGTTTATAGTGTCATCTAGCGCCTACAAATCAGCCATTCTCGTTTTAGAAGACGGTTCTATATTTAAAGGTAAGGCTATTGGGGCCGAAGGCATATCAACCGGAGAAGTGGTTTTCAACACGGCCATGACGGGTTATCAAGAAATACTAACCGACCCTTCCTATGCCAAACAAATCGTTACATTAACTTATCCACATATTGGCAATACAGGTACTAACTCGGAAGATGAAGAGTCCAGTCAGGTATGGGCAGCCGGTTTGGTGATTAGAGACTTACCCATGCTGGCCAGTAACTTCCGCAATGAACAAAATCTAGATGCTTATTTGCAAGCGCGAAATATTGTGGCAATTGCAGATATCGATACGCGGCGCTTAACCCGAATCCTGCGCGACAAAGGCGCTACTAATGGCTGCTTATTAGCAGGATATATTGTGTCTGAAGACATCGAGGCGGCTAAAGCACAAGCCTTACAAGCTGCAAAAGATTTCCCGGGCTTAGTCGGCATGGATCTGGCCAAAGAAGTCACTTGCTCAAGTCAATATGAATGGACTGAAGGCAGCTGGCAACTTGGGCAGGGCTACGACGGACAAGCCCCTGCAACTAACTATCATATAGTCGCTTATGATTTTGGCGTAAAACGAAATATCTTACGTATGCTGCGAGATCGAGGCTGTCAGGTAACCGTTGTTCCTGCTCAAACACCAGCCAGTGAAGTGTTAAGCATGAATCCTGATGGTGTGTTTTTATCCAATGGTCCGGGTGATCCTGAGCCATGTGATTATGCAATAGCGGCGATTAAAGAAATTTTAGAGACGGCTACACCGGTGTTTGGTATTTGCCTGGGTCACCAGTTACTAGCCTTGGCCAGTGGTGCGCAAACAGCACAAATGAAGTTGGGCCATCATGGCGCTAATCACCCTGTGCAAGATGAAGAGCAGGGTCGAGTATTTATCACCAGCCAAAATCACGGCTTTGCAGTAGATGAGGCAAGCTTGCCAGAGAATTTAAAGGCGACTCATCATTCTTTATTTGATGGCTCACTGCAGGGAATTCATAGAACTGATAAAGCTGCCTTTGGGTTCCAGGGGCACCCTGAAGCTAGCCCTGGACCGCATGATATAGCCCCAGTTTTTGATCATTTTATTAAACTAATGAGTGATAGGTTGAGATAACTAAAAGCATGCCTAAACGTACTGACATCAACAGCATATTAATCATCGGGGCAGGCCCAATTGTTATTGGACAGGCTTGTGAATTTGACTATTCAGGTGCTCAAGCTTGCCAGGCTTTGCGAGAAGAAGGTTACCGAATTATTTTGGTGAATTCGAATCCGGCTACCATTATGACCGATCCTGATATGGCGGACGCAACATATATTGAGGCGATAGAATGGCAGGTTCTTGAAAAAATTATCGCCAAAGAAAAGCCCGATGCGATATTGCCAACCATGGGGGGCCAAACAGCGCTTAACTGCGCATTAGACCTTGATAAGCATGGCGTGCTAGAAAAATATGGTGTGGAATTAATCGGCGCTAAAAAGCATGCAATTGATAAAGCCGAAGATCGAGAATTATTTGATGACGCTATGGTGGCTATCGGCCTGGAAACACCAAAACACAGAATGGCTCGAAGCATGGAAGATGCCTTAGACGCTCAAAAAGAACTGGGCTTCCCTTGTATTATTCGTCCGTCATTCACCATGGGTGGTAGTGGTGGAGGTATTGCTTACAACAAAGAAGAGTTTGAAGAAATTTGTAAGCGCGGGCTTGATCTGAGTCCAACAAATGAATTGTTGATTGATGAGTCTTTAATTGGCTGGAAAGAATATGAATTGGAAGTCGTCAGAGATAAAAATGATAACTGCATAATTGTATGTAGCATCGAAAACTTTGACCCCATGGGTGTGCACACCGGTGATTCAATTACGGTTGCTCCATCGCAGACCTTAACCGATAAGGAATATCAAATTATGCGTAATGCTGCGATTGCAATATTACGTGAAATTGGTGTTGAGACTGGTGGCTCTAATGTGCAGTTTGGTGTTAACCCTGAAGATGGACGCATAGTGGTCATCGAAATGAACCCACGAGTATCGCGTTCTTCAGCATTGGCTTCAAAAGCAACTGGCTTCCCGATAGCCAGAGTGGCAGCAAAGCTGGCGGTTGGCTTCACGCTTGATGAATTGAGTAACGAGATTACCGGCGGTGCAACACCGGCTTCCTTTGAGCCATCCATTGATTATGTAGTCACTAAGATTCCTCGTTTTACTTTTGAAAAATTTCCACAAGCGCCGGATCGTTTAACGACTCAAATGAAATCTGTGGGTGAGGTGATGGCGATCGGACGGACTTTCCAGGAATCCCTGCAAAAAGCTTTGCGTGGCATGGAAATAGGTATCAGCGGTTTGGATCCTGTGCATGATATTGAATCAAGTGATGCCGATAATATTTTGTTACGCGAATTAAAAGAGGCAGGCTGTGATCGCATTCGTTATGTCGCTGATGCTTTTCGTAAAGGCATGAGCGTTGAGGAATTGTTTGAGCACACGGCAATAGATCGTTGGTATTTGATACAAATTGAAGACATTATTTTGGAAGAAAAAGCTTTAGCTAATGAGGGCATAAGTGCATTAGATAAAGATTTTCTTTTCCGACTGAAACGTAAAGGCTTCTCCGATAAACGCCTTGCAGACATCTTGCATGTTGATGAGCATTTAATACGCAACAAGCGCTATGAGTTAGATATTCGACCCGTATATAAACGCGTGGATACCTGTGCCGCAGAGTTCCGTTCGACAACTGCTTATATGTATTCCACATATGAAGAAGAATGCGAAGCCGAGGTCAGTGATCGCGAAAAAATAATTGTGCTTGGCGGTGGCCCTAACCGAATTGGTCAGGGTATTGAATTCGATTATTGCTGTGTCCATGCTGCACTCGCCATGCGCGAAATGGGTTACGAAACTATAATGGTTAACTGTAATCCTGAAACTGTGTCGACTGACTATAATATTTCTGATCGGCTATATTTTGAACCTATCACTCTCGAAGATGTGTTGGAAATAGTTCATATCGAAAAGCCCAAAGGCGTCATTGTACAGTTTGGTGGGCAGACTCCACTAAAATTAGTAACCAGTTTAGAAGAGCTTGGCGTACCAATAATAGGAACCTCAGCAGATGCTATCGACCGTGCTGAAGACCGCGAACGCTTCCAGAAAATGATTCAAAAGTTAGGCTTATTACAGCCACCAAACGCTACAGTAAGAAGTTTGGAGCAAGCCATCACAGAAGCTGACAATATTGGATACCCTCTGGTGGTTAGGCCCTCTTATGTGTTGGGCGGCAGAGCAATGGAAATTGTTTATAACGAAGCTGAATTGAAACGTTATATTAAGGAAGCCGTGCAAGTGTCTAATGAGAGTCCAGTGCTATTAGATTACTTCCTGAATTCAGCCATTGAAATGGATGTCGATGTGGTAAGCGATGGTAAACAAGTTGTGGTCGGTTCCATAATGCAGCATATCGAACAGGCTGGCGTGCACTCAGGTGATTCAGCTTGCTCATTGCCTCCTTATAGCTTGCCAATGGATATACAGAATATTATTAGAGAGCAGTGCGTCAAGATGGCTATTGAACTAGGTGTCGTAGGCTTGATGAATGCGCAGTTGGCTTACCAGGACGGTGAAGTGTATATCATTGAGGTAAACCCGCGGGCATCAAGAACAGTTCCCTTTGTTTCAAAATGTATAGGTGTTTCGCTGGCGAAAATAGCGGCAAAATGCATGGTAGGTATTAGCTTAAAAGAATTAGGTTTTACTGAAGAAATAGTGCCAACTTTCTATTCAGTGAAAGAAGCTATTTTCCCTTTCAACAAGTTTCCTGGAGTAGATCCAATCCTTGGGCCGGAAATGAAATCAACAGGAGAAGTCATGGGGACAGGCTCAACATTTGCGGAAGCCTATTATAAATCTCAAAGTTTTAGTGCAATGAACATAAAACAAGGCGGCAAGGTTTTTATTAGTGTCAGGGATGCAGATAAAGCTGAACTTCCTGAAGTGGCAAAAAGTTTTCATGATCTCGGTTTTCAACTTATTGCGACTAAGGGTAGTGCGGATGTGATTGCTAAAGCTGGTCTGCCTGTTGAAAAAGTGAATAAAGTAATGGAAGGTCGTCCTCACATAGTAGATATGTTGAAAAATGATCAAATAGACCTTATCGTAAACACTACTGAAGGTAGACAGGCGATTGCCGATTCAGCAACTATCCGAAGCACAGCCTTACGCCATAGTGTGTATTGCACCACGACAATTGCCAGTGCCAAGGCGGTGTGCGATGCTTTCATTTTCGGCGGGGATATTTCAGTAAACAGTCTGCAAGACCTGACTGCCTCTGTACAATAATCCAGACAAGTTTTGAGTCTTTACATATATTAGGAAGAGCATGAGAAAAGTACCTATGACATTCGGCGGTGCCGAGGCGTTGAGAGAAGAACTCAATGAATTGAAAACCCAAAAGCGGCCAAAAATAGTTCAAGCAATTGCCGAAGCTAGAGAGCACGGCGACCTTAAAGAAAATGCTGAATATCATGCTGCGCGTGAACAGCAGAGTTTTTGTGAGGGGCGCATTAAAGAGATTGAAGGAAAGCTGGCTGATTCGGAAATAATTGATATCAGAACAATACCTCACACCGGCAGAGTGATTTTTGGTACTACAGTAACTTTGTATAACCTGGATACAGAGCAAAAAGTGACCTATCAGATAGTCGGTGAAGATGAAGCTGACGTGAAAAATAATAAAATTTCAGTAGGCTCCCCAATTTCTCGTGCCATGATGGGAAAAGCTGAGGGTGATGAAATAGTCGTAAAAGCCCCGGGTGGTGATGTCGAATATGAAATTGAAAAAGTGCAGCATCTTTAAGCAATAAGAATTCTTATACACCTTTTTGTGACTCCTTTGAATTGCAATCCTGGCAATAAAAATCTGCTATGATGCGCGCCTGACATCATCAGGCAAATCTCATGAACTCCGCGCCATTTAAAGACTTAGCCCTTCGTCCTGAACTACAGGTGAGCATTACGACGCTCGGCTATGAGGTAATGACGCCCGTTCAAGAGCAGACTCTTCCTCATTTGCTTAGCGGCAAAGATTTGATCGCCCAGGCTAAGACGGGTAGTGGCAAAACAGCAGCGTTTGCAATCGGCTTACTCAATAAACTCGAGGCGCAATCCTACTACACTCAGGCGCTTGTGTTATGTCCGACTCGAGAATTGGCGGACCAGGTAGCGGCAGAAATTCGTAGGCTTGCAAGCACTATCCCTAACACCAAGTTACTCACCCTCTGCGGCGGTAAACCCATGGGTCCGCAACTGGCATCTTTACGGCGTGATCCGCACATTATTGTAGGGACTCCAGGACGTGTCCTGAAACATATCGAGAAAGAAACCTTACATCTTGAAAAAGTCGAAACCCTGGTTTTGGATGAAGCCGACCGCATGTTGGATATGGGCTTTCATGACGACATTATGCAAATTATCAGTCAGACGGGTGACTCAAGACAGACTTCCCTGTTCTCAGCGACCTACCCTGAAGGTATTAAGCAAATTAGTGACAAGGTGCAACGAAATCCAGTTGATATTCGTGTCGAAGCCAGCCATCACAGCCCAGATATCGAACAGCTTTTCTATCAAATAGACAAGAATGAGCGGGAAGAGGTGTTGTTTAAACTGATTGCACATTATCAACCTGAGTCGACTTTGGTGTTCTGCAATACCAAACAGCAGTGTCAGCAAGTTGCGAATGAATTACGTCAACACGACTTGCACGCATTAGCCTTGCATGGTGATCTGGAACAGTTCGAGCGAGATCAGGTGCTCACCCAGTTTTCCAGTAAGAGCAGTTCGATTTTGGTTGCTACGGATGTGGCCGCACGTGGTCTTGATGTCAAAGAGCTGGCTGCTGTTATCAATTTTGAACTCAGTCACGATCCCGAAGTGCACATCCACCGTATCGGGCGTACGGCTCGGGCAGGCAGTAAGGGGCTGGCTTTGAGTCTGTTCACCGATTCCGAAAGTCGACGCTTGCAAGCCATCGAAGAATATCAAGGTTCGCCAGCCATTTTAGCCAGCACGTCGACACTTAAGGTACCGAAAAATTTAAAACTTTATCCTCCTATGGTCACTGTATTTGTGAATGCTGGTCGTAAGGACAAGCTAAGGCCGGGAGACTTGCTTGGCGCATTAACAGCTGGTGGGGAAATTGCAGGTGAGCAGATAGGCAAGATTAAACTGTTTGATAAGGTCGCTTACGTTGCCGTCGAACAGAAGGTGGCAAAGCTGGCGCTTACGATTCTTAGTGATGGAAAAATAAAGGGAAGAAAATTCAGGGTTCGCTTATTGCGCTAGATGCATTCTAGTAAGTAAGTTTAAACCGGAATTTGCTTAGTCCCAGTTATCTATTGCAAGTAGACCCAAGTTAAAAGCGCGTCCATCAACTCCACTCCAGGGCCGCGATCTGCTAACTCATGATTAATGATTCCGCTCACTACAAAGGTCTTATTACTGCGGGAATACACGTATCCAGCAACAGCAGATACTTCATCTAGGGTGCCTGTTTTAACATGCATGCGACCTGTCATGTTGTCACCACGAAGCCGGTTTCGCATGGTGCCGTCAAGTCCGTTTATTGGCAATGAAGCAATGTACTCTGGCATATAAGCACTGGTGTATGCGGTTTGTAATATATCGCCTAGCAATGAAGTACTGACTCGAGTTTCACGAGACAGACCGGCGCCATTGGATAACTGCAATTGATTTGACGCTAGGCCTTTCAATTCCAGGTAAGATTGTACTGTCTCTATGCCCTTTTCAACGGTAGCAGGCGAGCCTAGAAGCTCTGCTCCTAGTGTCAGCAACAGGTGTCTTGTCATAAGGTTGTTACTAAATTTATTAATCGATTTGATGACATCTGACAAGGGAGATGATGACCAGATTAGAATTGGTTCGAGATTGTCAGGTGCTTCACCTAGCATCAAACGGCCTGCTAAATCGCCGCCTAACTCTTCCCACAATTCATTAAACAGCCCGAAGGTATAACCAGGCGCATCTAATACTTCTCTAGTCATTTGATACTGAAGACAGCCTGAAGGAAACTGCCCTTCAAAAATCACTTCTGTCGAGTCATTTTGATTAATATTAAAGCTGATTCCTCGTTGGTAACCACGACAAGAGCCGTTGACCTGCCTCAGGCGGTTTTCTATTTTAAGATTCGGTAGTTGTGGATCAGTATGTATAATCACATTGCGACCATTCGGATCGGGATAAAAATAAAATGCCACTGACTGAAAATTGGAAATAACTGCGTTTGGATTAGTGTTATAGGAGCGGCCACCCTGATTATCTAAATCATCTTCTTGCTCAACAGAGGGGTCGAAATAACTACCATCAAGCACCAGGTTACCAGTGATGTATTCAATGCCGGTTCTTTGTAGAGCTTTTAGCATACTGCGAAGTTGTTCTTCGACTAGGAAAGGGTCTCCGCCGCCTTTCAACAACAGGTCTCCCTGGAGAATCCCATCGGCCACTGAACCCAGTGCATATAACTCCGTCTTCCAGGTAAAAGCTGGGCCCAGAGTTTCCAGTGCGGCAAGGGTTGTAATTGTTTTCACAGCAGAGGCAGGATTCATCGGCTGATCTGCGTTAAACGCTAATAAAGGGTCAGCAGCCCCAACTTCCCTAACAAAAAAGCTGACGCTACTTGCTGGAAGATTATGTCCATCCAATACGCGTTGTACTCGTGGAGGAATATCACCTATATCGGTTTCTATAATATCGATTTCTATAATTTCTTGCGCCTGAGTCGTCATTACTGACAATGCCGACAACGCAGTCAAAGTAATTAGAAAATAATGCAATAATTTGAACATGAAGTTGAATTCCTCATTGTCGATGGTAATGCTTACTGTTTATAGCGCAGTATATTTGAAAGTTTTGGATTGGGATTTTTTGCTGGTTTATAGATTAACGCGACGTGCCCAATTAACTGAACTAATTCAGCACCTCGGGATTTACATATTGAATGGACCAAGGCTTTTTTTGCCTCTCGGTCATTACTATGAACTTTAATTTTGATAAGCTCATGATCTTTTAATGCGCGATCAATTTCTGAGTTTATGTTGTCATTCACGCCCTTGGCAATAATTACAATAGGCGATAATTGATGACCTATACTACGAAATTGTTTTTGTTGCTTATTATCGAGAGACATACTGAGCTGTCCTAAAAATTGATCCATTCTACCTAAATTCCCGTAACTTAAGTAAATATTAAATGGTTAAAGTTAGTAAGAACAAAAGTAAGAGCAGTCAAAGCTGGTTGAAAGAGCATAGGGACGATATCTATGTTCGCCAATCTAAAGTGGACGGTTATCGTTCAAGAGCTGCGTATAAATTGTTGGAGATTAATAAGAAAGACCATTTATTTAAAAAGGGCATGACCGTCGTCGATTTAGGTGCTGCCCCCGGAGGTTGGTCTCAGGTTGCATACCACATGGTGCAGCCTGGGGGAATGGTGCTTGCCACTGATATCCTTGCCATGGACGATATTCCCGGTGTGGACTTTGTACAAGGTGATTTCACCGAAACCAGCTGTTTGGACGAGCTTTTACTAAAGTTGGGAGACAGGCAAGTTGACCTTGTTATTTCTGATATGGCCCCCAATATAAGTGGTATGTCTGAAATTGATCAGCCGAGAGCCATGCATTTGATTGAATTGGCCGTAGACTTTGCTGAAAACAAACTACAGACAGGCGGTTCTTTGCTAATGAAAGTCTTTCAGGGAGAGGGCTTCGAGACTTTATTGAAGCAGCTAAGAGCCGACTACCATAGCGTGTTAAGTCGGAAACCAGATGCTTCCAGAGCACGATCTAAGGAAATTTATCTGCTGGCTAGAGGCAAAAAAGCATAGTTTTTATTAAAACTATTGTTTTGAAGAAGCCCAAAGATAATGAACAATGATAGGAATAATCAGCTATTCATGCCAAAATAAAGGCAATATTAACAGTTAGCTAGATAGAAAAAATCCACCAGACTTTCCTGAGTTTACAAAACTAATGTATTGGTGACTCGGTAAAGAGTAAGGAGGGAGTATAAGCTCTTGAATGATATGGCAAAAAATTTATTACTTTGGATGATTATTGCGGCGGTTTTACTGACCGTTTTTAATAATTTCAGCCAACCCACTTCTTCGGAACAGTTGATCTATTCAGATTTTATTGCTGAAGTTCAAGCTGGACAGATTTCTGAGGTCAATATTAGCAATCTCAGTATTCTTGGCGAACGCAATAATGGCAGTAGATTTACTACTGTTTTGCCATATTTCGGCGACGATAAATTATTAGATGACCTTTTAGCCAATGATGTTGACGTTAGGATTACTGAACCTGAACGTCAAAGCATCTGGACACAGTTGCTGGTGGCTAGTTTCCCAATTCTTATTATTATTGCCGTTTTCATGTTTTTCATGCGGCAGATGCAAGGTGGCGGAGTTGGCGGTAAAGGCGGTCCGATGGCCTTTGGCAAAAGTAAGGCCAAAATGCTGAGTGAAGATCAGGTCAAAATTACTTTTGCTGATGTTGCCGGTGTAGATGAAGCTAAAGAAGATGTTAAAGAGCTGGTTGATTTCCTAAGAGAGCCAGATAAGTTCGAACGCTTGGGTGGAAGAATTCCACGTGGCGTTTTAATGGTTGGCCAGCCTGGTACTGGTAAAACCTTACTAGCTAAAGCTATTGCTGGTGAAGCAAAAGTTCCATTCTTCTCAATCTCAGGTTCTGATTTTGTAGAGATGTTTGTGGGTGTTGGGGCTTCTCGTGTGCGTGATATGTTCGATCAAGCTAAAAAGCAATCACCCTGTATTATTTTTATTGATGAAATTGATGCGGTAGGACGACATCGTGGTGCCGGACTTGGTGGCGGACATGATGAGCGTGAACAAACCTTAAATCAGCTACTCGTTGAGATGGATGGTTTCGAAGGTAATGACGGCGTTATTGTTATAGCAGCAACTAACCGACCCGACGTATTGGATCCGGCTTTATTGCGACCAGGTCGTTTCGACCGACAAGTTGTTGTTGGACTACCTGACATCCGAGGACGTGAACAAATATTAAAAGTGCATATGCGAAAAGTACCAATTTCTGATGGCGTTAATGCCTCTGTATTGGCGCGTGCAACTCCTGGATTTTCTGGAGCAGATTTAGCTAATTTGGTGAATGAGTCGGCTTTGTTTGCAGCTCGTGGACAGAAGCAAAAAGTCACCATGGAAGAATTCGAAAAAGCCAAAGATAAAATCATGATGGGTGCCGAGCGTAAATCCATGGTGATGTCCGATAAGGAAAAAATGAACACGGCTTATCACGAAGCTGGCCATACAATTGTTGGTCGTCTTGTGCCTGAGCATGACCCTGTTTACAAGGTCAGCATTATTCCACGCGGACGTGCCTTAGGTGTCACTATGTTCTTACCTGAGGAAGATCGTTATAGCCACAGTAAGCAAAGTATTCTGAGTCAGATATGTTCACTTTATGGTGGTCGTATAGCTGAAGAAATTACTCTGGGTAAAGATGGCGTTACAACGGGAGCTTCCAATGATATTCAACGGGCAACTCAAATGGCTCATAATATGGTCAAGAAGTGGGGCTTGTCTGAAAAGCTTGGACCACTTCAATATGATGATGAGCAAGAAGAAGTTTTCCTTGGGCGCTCAGCAGGCAATACTGCTAAAGTGTTATCACTAGATACAACTAAAGCTATTGATGAAGAAGTTCGTGCCATTATCGATTCTTGCTACAACAAAGCTTACGATATATTGAAAGAAAACCGGGATGTTCTTGAAGCAATGAAAGACGCATTAATGGAATATGAAACGCTTGATGTTGGACAGATTGATGATCTTATGGCTAGGAAAACACCTCGAACGCCTGCTGAATGGGATGATGATGATTATCAGTCAGGAACCCCAACTTCTGAAAATAAAAAAGAAGACAAAAAATCCAGCAAAGAGTCTTCTGAAAAGCCAATTGGTGGTCCTGCAGGAGAACACTAATCCTCTATTTATTTAACTCTAAAAAGGAGCTCAGTGAGCTCCTTTTTTAATGCCTAAATGATCAATGAATTTTGCCGGAAAAATAGTAGACTTTAATACCCCTAAAGTAATGGGTGTTTTAAATGTAACACCTGACTCTTTTTCAGATGGAAATGAATTGTTTCTTGGCTCCGGCAAATTATCTCTTGATAAGGCGCTCCAGCGAGCTGAAGCTATGCATGAGGCTGGTGCCACATTTATTGATATTGGAGGGGAATCCACAAAGCCTGGTGCCTCAATAGTAAGCCTTGAAGAGGAAATGAATCGTGTTCTACCACTTGTTGAACTTATACATAATAATATTGATGTCATAATTTCTCTGGATACCAGTTCGCCAGAAGTTATGTTGCAAGGTGCAAATGCGGGGGCTGGGTTAATAAATGATGTTAGAGCCTTACAGAAACCCGGTGCAGTTGAAGCAGCGTGCAAGACGAATCTTCCGGTATGCCTCATGCATATGCAGGGAACACCAGCAACCATGCAAGAAGATCCGAGCTATGACAATCTGATAAATGAAGTGATAAGTTTTTTAGAAGATCGAATTTCAATTTGCACCAAAGCTGGAATAGATAGAAATCAAATTATCGTTGACCCTGGTTTTGGATTTGGCAAAACACTTGAACATAACCTTGAACTGCTTAGCAGACTTTCCGAACTTGAAAAGCTAAAATCTCCCGTTCTTATAGGGCTATCACGCAAAGCTATGTTGGGCGTAATTACCGGCAAAAGTGTGCAAGAAAGACAGGCAGCGGGTATTGCCGCTGCGGTTATCGCTCTCATTCAAGGGGCTAATATAATCCGTACCCATGATGTGTCCGATACTGTAGATGCGGTGAAAGTTTGCCTGGCTGTGAATAATAATGAACTTAAATAACTCTGAAGCTACTAAGTAGTGGATTGTAAGATTGTTAAGCTTAAGAAGGATTAAGAGTGAGTAAAGTAAAAAAGTATTTTGGCACTGATGGTATTAGGGGTAGGGTTGGTGAGTACCCGGTTACTCCTGATTTTTTCTTAAAACTTGGCTGGGCAACCGGAAGAGTTTTTTCTAAAACTCCAGGTAGTACCGTCTTAATCGGAAAAGATACGCGTATTTCAGGATATATGTTTGAGTCTGCATTAGAAGCAGGACTGACATCAGCTGGCGTAGATATAAAACTGTTAGGACCAATGCCTACTCCAGGTGTTGCGCATCTCACCAGCACATTTCAGGCGCAGGCAGGTATTGTTATTAGCGCCTCGCATAATAGTTATGAAGATAACGGTATAAAGTTTTTTTCAGCCCAAGGGGCTAAGCTTAGTGACGATATTGAATTTGCAATCGAAGATGCCTTGGATTCTGAATTGCAGACTGTTAGCTCAGATAAAATCGGCAAGGCCTCGCGCATTACGGATGCCAGTGGTCGGTATATAGAGTTTTGTAAAGGGACAATTCAAAGTGGTATAAGATTCAATGGACTGAAAATTGTTTTAGATTGCGCCAATGGAGCAACTTATCACATCGCTCCAGGCGTTTTCGAAGAGCTGGGTGCTGAAGTGATTGTGATTGCTAATACTCCAGATGGTTTGAATATCAATAAAGAATGCGGTTCAACTCAACCTCAGCAATTAGTAAATAAAGTATTAGAATGCCAAGCTGACTTAGGAATAGCATTTGATGGTGATGGCGATCGCTTACAGATGGTGGATAACAAAGGGGAAGTTCTCGATGGGGACGAGCTGCTCTATATCATAGCAATGCATAAGCTTGGGGCTAATCCAAATGACCAAGGTGTTGTTGGAACATTGATGAGCAATTTAGGATTAGAAATAGCCTTAAACGATATGAAGATTCCATTCCGTCGAACTCCTGTTGGAGATCGCTATGTAATGCAAGAGCTTAAAACTAGACAATGGTACTTGGGTGGAGAGTCTTCTGGACATGTTATTTGTTTGGACAAGACCACAACGGGTGACGGAATAATCTCAGCATTGCAGGTGTTAGCGGCTATGCAAGAAATGGGCAAGAATTTGTATGACCTGAAATCTACAATGGAAAAATTCCCACAAACAATGATTAATGTCAGGCTTGAAAATCCTAAAGCCCTAAATGGTAATAAAGCTATTCAGTCTGCCGTTGCTGATGCTGAATCAACGCTCGGCAAAGAAGGAAGAGTTTTGTTAAGGCCGTCTGGAACCGAACCAATGGTAAGAGTTATGGTTGAAGGCTCAGATGAAGCTCTAGTTAGAAAATTGGCAACCGAGCTTTCACAGGTGGTATCCAGGGAATTGGCTTGATTTTATAGAATTTGCAGAAGTTTCAAAATTTATAACCTTAAGTGATTGAGCGATTCATCAAGCTGCTTTCCGGTTGCATGTTAACCCTTTCTTAAGTAGTATTGGCGGCCTTTTCGGCGGCGAGTAGCTGGAACAATATGCGAAGTAGTCTGGTAGTAGCAAACTGGAAAATGCATGGTCAAAAGTCCGAAGTGACTGAGCTTTTGAGCGCTATAAAAGATGGCGTCAAAAGGGGCCTTGCTAGAGCCGAAAAAGTGGTCATCTGCCCACCGAGTTTATTTTTAGGGCAGGTAGAACACGAATTAGCTGGGACTGAAATTGCTATTGGTGCACAAAATGCTCATCCACAGACTAAAGGAGCATTTACGGGTGAAGTTGCGTTTGCCATGTTAAAAGAGTTTTCTTGTTCATTTGTCATTATTGGACATTCAGAACGACGAGAGCTTTTTGCAGAAACTGATAAATTTGTTGCTGAAAAGTTTTTGGCGGCACAAGCGCAAGATTTAATCCCGATACTGTGTGTTGGGGAGACCCAAGAACAAAGAGAAAGTGGTCTTACCAAGTCCATTGTATTGAAACAATTGCAGGCAGTAATAACGGAGGCCGGCATTGAGGCATTTTCAAACGCAGTTATTGCGTATGAACCAATCTGGGCGATAGGGACTGGATTAACTGCTACACCAGAACAGGCGCAAGAAGTTCATGCAACATTACGCTCTTTTTTGGCTGAAATAGATCAGAATATAGCTGACAACATCACTATTCTTTATGGTGGTAGTGTTAAAGCAAACAATGCCAACGCTTTGTTTGGCCAGGCTGATATTGATGGGGCATTAGTAGGTGGAGCATCATTAGATGCTGAAGAATTTTTAACTATCTGTGCAGCTGCATAGCTGAGCAGGATTGGAATAAATAGGGAAAATTATGGAATCCATAATCATTATTGTACATGTGATCGCTGCAATTGCCGTTACTGCTTTGGTTTTACTACAGCAAGGGAAGGGGGCTGAAATGGGCGCCTCTTTTGGTAGTGGCGCTTCTCAAACTTTGTTTGGGTCTTCAGGCAGTGGCAATGTGTTGACTAAATCGACCACTATTTTTGCAACAGTATTTTTTATTACAAGTCTCAGTCTAGCGGTTATTGCAAGACAATCTGCTGATTTAAGCGTGCTTGGTGGTGATTTAATTGGTGACCTTGATCAAGTAAGCGCTGAACTGAATGCAAATCAACTTGATGCTGAAACAGTTGATCTCGAAGATGTTCCAGTCATTGAAACTGGAAATGATATTCCTGTCGCCCCAGAATAATAGCCGAAGTGGTGGAATTGGTAGACACGCTACCTTGAGGGGGTAGTGGCCTAACGGCCGTGCCGGTTCGAGTCCGGCCTTCGGCACCATTTAATTGGTGTGAAACCCAAGCAGTTCTTGACCAACAGGGGGAAGGTTCTTATAATCACCGCCCTCTCAAGCTCGGACGTATTTAGGCTTGAAAAAAGTTTTAGAAAATTAAGATAGTTTGATGCGGGGTGGAGCAGTCTGGCAGCTCGTCGGGCTCATAACCCGAAGGTCGTAGGTTCAAATCCTGCCCCCGCTACCACTTTAAAGAGTCAGCCTTCTGGGCTGGCTTTTTTTTTGCCTACTTTTACAGTTTTATAGCTCGTCGGGCTCAATTCTTTATAAGCCCAGGAAGGTCGTGGTTTCTTTTCCTGCCCCCGCTACCACTTTAAAGAGTCAGCCTTCTGGGCAGGCTTTTTTTTTGCCTACAATAAACGAAGCTATTTGTCGGGCTCGGCTTGTATTTCTTGATTTTCAATTAGAACACCCTGCTTTGCAAAGCGAAGGCGAGGCTTCGTCAGAGGGATTTGTCTCGCTTATCAGGTGACCGAATTAACGATTTGAAATTCTTTACGATCCCATTGAGCAGTTTGCATAACTTCTTCAAGAATAGTCACCGCATTCCAAATATCGGCATAGCTCATGTAAAGTGGCGAAAACCCAAACCGGATGGTATCAGGTGCTCGGAAATCTCCAATAACCTTGTGTTTAATCAAAGCCTGCATAATGGCGTAAGCATTATCATGGGCCAAAGCGACATGACTACCTCTTTGCTCCGGATCCCTAGGGGATGCAATGGTAAATTGAAAGCCAGCGCAGCGCTCTTCAATTAGTTCGATAAAAAGCTGCCCCAATTTTTGGGATTTCCTCCGAATATCCTTCATTTCGTATTTCAGAAAAACATCTATCCCGACTTCCATTGCTGTTAGCGCCAGCACGCTTTGAGTGCTGCATAAGAACCGTCCTATCCCTTCTGTGGGGGCATAATCATCGACGAATTTAAACGGTTCTGCATGCCCCCACCAACCTTGTAAAGGCTGTGTTAGTTGATTTTGTAAATGCTTTGCTACGAAAATAAACCCAGGGGCTCCTGGGCCCCCGCTTAAATATTTGTAGGTACAGCCTACGGCGAGGTCAGCCTCTAATTCATTCAGGTCGACCGGCAATGCGCCCGCACTGTGACAAAGATCCCACAGAATAAGAGCGCCATGTTGATGAGTACGCTCGGTAATCGCTTTTCTATCGAGAAGATGGCTTGTCTTGTAGTGCACATCCGTCAACACAACCAATGCCGTACGCTCATCAATCTCTTCAATGATTTTATTGCGATCCTGTACGGCCACGATTTCCACATCGCCAGCGAAAGACTCGGCCACACTCTGCAACATATACAAATCGGTCGGAAAGTTACCGGCTTCAGTCACGATACGGGTTCGCCCTGGACGGGCATTCAGAGCAGCGACCACGAGTTTATACAGGTTAATAGAGGCACAGTCGGTAGCCACCACCTCACTGTCACTGGCACCAATAATCCGGGCTATCTTGTCTCCGATTCGATAAGGTGCCTCGAACCATTTATTATGATTCCAACTGCCAATAAGGTCATTTGACCACTCTCGGGTAGTGAAATCCTGAATGCGCTCCGGAACTGCTTTAGGCATCACCCCTAAAGAATTACTATTAAGATAGATAGTATTTTCCGGAATCGAAAACTCCGATTTTGCATTTTTCAGTGGGTCAACAAGATCAAGCGCTTCTGTGTCAGCTAAAGTAAGGGGCATATTATTTTCATTCAAACCTATTACTAAAAACCAATTATATATTGGTAATAATAGGACCACTATCGGTAAGCTAAGTTATTTCCCTAGTGAGAAGGACAATTTGGGTTGCTCCCAAGTATCCTCCGTACTATAAATCAGTGCGAATAGACCAGATTTCTGGATAAAAGCGATGCTCTAGACTTTTGTGAAGTATATAGATTTCAGTCTAATCACGCTCATAGCCTATATGATTACTCAGCTTTATGAGAGTAGAGTGGGCTTGCTTGATAACTTATTTTGAGTTCATGACAACGTGGAATAATAAGGTGTTAATTGGCGATGTGGGATAGTCAAAAGAGCACCATTGTGGGGCTTTCTAGCCGTTAATGTAATTGAGCTCGATAGTCGAGTTAAAGCCTTGTAAGCTTTGCTTATCTTCTCATTGATGAAGGGAGGATTTCGGGTTACAATCCGCGCCCTAAGTAAAAAGCCCCTCTGAGGGGCTTTTTGTTAGGCCTTTAAGTAGTTGTTTGTAGATAGAATGTTGGAAGTGGGCCTAGTGCCCATTTTTTATTTCTATTTCGGGTATATAAAGAATGGCCAGCAGAACCTCAGTATTGACTGCTTTGATAGAACCGGTGATTAATGCCATGGGTTATCAGCTCTGGGGAGTTGAATATATTGGGCAAG
>Ga0209425_10002825_pt1 | contig 18885 bp, 22 predicted proteins | sample COG_05_FD_184749 | JGI IMG/M metagenome (GOLD analysis project Ga0209425, IMG submission 184749) | Pelagic Microbial community sample from North Sea - COGITO 998_met_05 (SPAdes) (version 2) | ecosystem: Environmental > Aquatic > Marine > Neritic zone/Coastal water | place: Helgoland, sampling...
TGTAAAATCAACTGGATTATACGCCACTGATAAAGTTTTAATAGATAATGACTGTAAAACCATTTATTGGAAAACAGGTCATTCACATATTAAAAGAAAAGTTAATACCGAAAAAGCATTAGCAGGGTTTGAAAAAAGTGGTCATTTCTTTTTTAATCAACCTTTAGGATATGGTTATGATGATGGTATTAATTCAGCAATTCAAATATGCCATTTACTAGATAATGAAAATAAAAGTATGAACCAAATTATAAAAGAACTCCCTAATACTTTTCAAACACCCACGATGGCTCCCTTTTGCAAAGATGAAGAGAAATATCAAGTAGTTGAAGAATTAGTTAAACAAGTAAACGCTATTAAAGATAATAAAACTAAAATTGATAACCAGGAGATTAGCGAAGTACTAACAGTTAATGGTATTAGATTTTCTTTTAAGGATGGTTCTTGGGGCCTAATCAGAGCGTCATCGAATAAACCATCTCTTGTTATAGTAACGGAAAGCCCAACCTCTAGTGAAAGAATGAAGAAAATCTTTGATTTTATTGATGATTTACTTCAAAAAACTGGAAAAATTGGCGAATACGACCAAAAAATTTAGCCTAATAATACACGGTCTCTAGAGTGCATAAATATAAGATTCAATTATAAGGTGTTCAAATTTAAAGAGAGAATCATTTACTCTGATAGCGAGGTGATGGAGGGAGACTGAAGTCACCTCTTTTTATTTATTTAATAAAATAATTTTTTAATTTCCTTAAAGTTTTTTCTAAAAGTTGTGCTGAATAACTCTCACTTTTTACAACCCATACAGATAAAGGCCAGGAACTATCATTCTTACTTCTAGCAATAATATGAATATGTAATTGTGGAACAATATTACCTATTTTTTCAACATTTAATTTTTTTGTTCTAAAAGCTTTTTTCATTACTTTACTGCAATAGACTATTTCTCTCATCAATAAATTTTGATCTTTAGTTTTGAGTTCAGTTATATCTGTAACCCTCAGTCTTTTAGGAACTAAAATTATCCATGGAAATTTTTTGTTATCGATTAATCTTACTGAGCATAATTTAAGTTCGGTAATTAAGTGTGAGGTTTTAATAAAATTTTTATTTACTTTATTGGGCATGGTTACAATTTTAGATATTCGTATAAAAATTTAGCAGCAATTACCAAAAGAAATATTCCAAAATATTTGCTAATTTTATTTTTATCAATTTTGTGAACTGTTCTAGCACCTATTCTAGCCATAAAAGTTGTTATTGGGATAAAGATTAAAAATGCTGGAATATTTAAAAAACCTATACTTAAAGGTAAGTTCGTATTTAAATAACTGCCTGAAATTAAAAAACCTGTTGCACCAAATAATGCAATCAAAAAACCAATTGCAGCTGCACTTCCTATAGCTTTATTTATTGAGTATCCAAAAAACTTTAAGATGGGTACATTCATCACCGCTCCACCTATTCCCATCGGTGCAGAAATAAATCCTGCTAGAAAGCCTAAAATAACTTTTAAATGTAATTTAATTTCAAGAGCAATATTTGTTTCTTTTTCTTTAAGTAACAATAAATAAATACCTAATAATAATATGATAATTGAAAAAAATAGAACTAAGGATTTAGTTTTTAATGATGCAGCAAAGATTGTTCCAAAAATTACTCCTAGTACTACATAAATTCCATAACTTTTAACTATATCAAAATCTACAGCTTTAAATTTATGATGAGTCATTACCGAAACAGTTGAAGTTGGAATAATTATTGCAAATGATGTGCCAACAGCTAAATGCATTATATAATCTTGATTAATTCCAGCTGTATTGAAAATATAGTAAAGAAAAGGAACAGTAATTAAACCACCACCGATGCCAAACAACCCAGCAACAAATCCAACGGGCACAGCTGTTAGTACCATTAAAAATATTAAATAAGTATATTCGTTAGATAAAATTGTATTAAGCAGATTGACCTACGCTTCTATCGATATTGTTATATTTAATTTTATCCATTATATGGTCTATTTTTTTAACATCCGCATCTCTTACACACATATTTTCACTTAAATATCTTTTCCAATAACTGGCACCAGCTTGTCCGTGAAATAAACCAAGTGTATGACGCATAATTTGATTTAATCTAGTTCCTTTTTTTAATTCTTCTCTAACGTAAGGGATTAGATTTTCTATAACTTCTTGTCTGCTAGGTATATCTTCATTATTAAAAATTTCTTTTTCTATTTCAGCTAAAAGATAGGGTGTATGGTAAGCAGCTCGGCCAATCATCACTCCATCAGTTTTTGTTAAATGTAATTTAATTTCATCACTAGAAGTAATACCTCCATTGATTATAATTTCTTCATTTGGAAAATCTTTTTTAAGATTATAAACATAATCATATTTAAGAGGTGGAATATTCAAGTTTTGTTTAGGAGTAAATTTTCCAAGTATTGCTTTTCTTGAGTGGATGATAAAAGTTTTTACACCTGTATCTCTTAAAGTTGATATAAAATTATAAAAGTTTTCATAATCTTCAACATTATCGTATCCAATTCTAGTTTTAATCGTTACTGGTAATTTTGTGGCTGATTGCATTTTACTCAAACAATCTGCAACTAAATTAGGTTCTTTCATTAAACATGCACCAAATTTATTTTTTTCAACTTTTTTACTTGGGCAACCAAGATTTAAATTAATTTCATCATAACCAAAATCTTCGCCTATCTTAGATGCTTCTGCTAAAAGCTCAGGTGAAGAACCCCCTATTTGTAATGCAACAGGTTTTTCATTAATATTGAATTCTAATAATTTTTTTTTATCACCTCTATTGATAGCTTCCGAAACTATCATCTCAGTATAAAGCAAAGTATTTTTTGAAATTAGTCTTAAGAAAAATCGTTCATGACGATCTGTGCAATCCATCATAGGAGCAACTGATACTTTCCTATTCATGATTTTACTTTATATTATTTTTTTAGGAGTTTGAAGTGTCTGTATCTTCTGTATTTTCTTCTGCACTAGATACTTCGTCTAGAGAAACATCATCTTCGACCACACCAGCTTCTTCATCAACAGTTAAATCAATTTCTGGTTCAGCGGTTTCTGATAGTTCAGCAATATCTTCTTGAGATACTTGAATTTTTTCAGGAGTTTTTCTTGCTCTTTTAGATGGTAATATAGGTGTTCCACTTTTAGAAATTTCACCTTTATATAAACTTTCAAAGTCATCACCTACTTCTTCATCGTCCTCAGAACCATCGTCAATTTGCTCAACATGTTTTCTAAGTTTGTAAACGGCACTCTCGGTAAGATCAGAAACTTTAATTTTTTCTTCAGCAATTTCTCTTAGAGCTATAACTGTATTTTTATCGTTATCTCTATCTAATGTAGGTTCAACACCAGCATTAAGTTGTGTTGCTCTTTCTTTAGCAACCAAAACTAATTCATAAGGGCTTTCAACTTTATCGATACAGTCTTCTACGGTAACTCTTGCCATGCGCAGTATCTATACAGTGAAAGTTAAAAAATCAAGGAGAATTTTCTATATATAATGAGGATTGAGCTTACTTTTAATAGAAAATAAAGCGATTATAGCAATTGAAATATAGCTAGCGGAAACCAAAGCTATTTGTTCAATTGAAAAACCTTTGTCAATTAAAATTCCAAATAAAGCTGTTCCAAAAGCAGTTGAAAAAACCATCAGTGCCGTTGTTAAAGCTTTTATTGAGCCAATATATCTTACTCCATAAATTTCTGCCCAAGTAGCTGATCCCAATACATTCGCTAAACCATTAGAAATACCAATTAGTCCTAAAAATACAAAAGATGAAATAGGATTATTAAAATAAAAAAGAACAAAGGCTGCCAATAAAAGTGGAATATTCATATAGATTAATAATTTTCTACTACTAAATTTATCAATTAAAAAACCTGAAAAAAATAAAGTTATGACTGATAAAACTGAGTATACCATAAATGATTGAGCAATTATATAAGGTCCCCAGTCTTTTGAAGTTGAAATATATGATTGATAAACAAAAGTACCTGTAGCTATCCATGGCATTGCTAACATATTTATACAAATTATATAAAATCTATAATCTTTAAGAACCTCAATTCTTTTCCATTGCTTTATTTCTTTTTCTATCTTTTTTTCTTCAGACGAAACTTCTCTAGATTCTAAATTAACATTTCTAACTAAAAAAAACGAAACTAAAGGTAATATTAAAATGACTATTATTGAAATTGAAATCCAAATATTTCGCCATTCAATTATGTTTAATAGGAAAACAATAAATAATGGTAAAGTAAATTCCGCTAAAGACAAGCCAAGCCATGTGGTACTTAATGCCTTTCCTCTACTTCTATCAAAATATCTTGAAATTGTTGTGGTAGCTGTATGAGACATCAAACCTTGACCAGATAATCTCATCAAAAATATTGCAAAAAAAAGAAAAATTACTGAAGAAATTTTTGAAAAAATAAAACAAGATGTTGCTAGTAAAATTATTACAAAAGATGAAAATTTTAAAATATTTACATCATCAATTTTTTTTCCAATCCAAACCAGTATGAAACTACTCAACAGGGTTGCTGATGCATAAATTGAACCAAATTGTCCATGAGTGATCGATAAAGCATCTCTTATACTTGAATTAAACAACCCAAGAAAAAAACTCTGTCCAAAACTAGAAAAAAATGTAAAAATAAAGCCAAATAAAATTACTTTAAAATTCAAACTTTTAAACATAGGGATAAAAAAATATGAGTAATGTAGCTTTTATAGGTTTAGGTGTCATGGGCTATCCAATGGCTGGATATATATCAAAAGCTGGTCACAATGTAACTGTTTATAATAGAACTGGAGCAAAAGCAGATAAATGGGTTTCAGAATACAAAGGTACAAAAGCGGATACACCTGCAAAAGCTGCTGAAGGAGCAGATTTTGTATTTACATGTGTTGGAAATGATAACGACCTTAGAGAGGTAACTTTTGGCGAAAATGGAATTTTTAAAACTATAAAACAAGATACTGTCTACATTGATAATACAACAGCCTCTGCAACAATTGCTCGGGAAATCTATGATCATTCTAAAAAAAATGGATTTGGATTTTTAGATGCTCCTGTTTCTGGAGGTCAAGCAGGTGCAGAAAATGGTGCTTTAACAGTTATGATTGGTGGTGACCAAGGAAGTTTTGATAAAGCTAAAGATATAATTGATTGTTATAGTAAAAAAATGAAATTGTTAGGTGGTGCTGGAAGCGGTCAGCTAGCAAAAATGGTTAATCAAATTTGTATAGCAGGTCTTGTTCAGGGATTGTCTGAAGGAATTAATTTTGGAATGAAGGCTGGGTTAGACATGGAAGATGTAATTGAAGTAATTTCAAAAGGAGCTGCTCAATCATGGCAAATGGAAAATAGATATAAAACTATGATCGATGATAAATTTGAGTTTGGTTTTGCAGTCGATTGGATGAGAAAAGATCTTAAAATTGCAATGGAAGAGGCTAAAAATAATGGCTCTGCCCTTCCTGTTACAGAAATCGTAGATAAATTCTATGGAGAAGTTCAAGATATGGGTGGCAATCGTTGGGATACATCAAGTCTAATCAAAAGATTTAGAAAATAAATTCGTATGCAACCCGCATACTATGAAAACTTTGATGAAATAAAGAATAAGATTTGGTCTATGCTCAATGATGCAGTGACTAATAGAAATTCTTCATTTAGAATTCCAGTTTTTATATGTGGAGATCAGTCTGATTTTGATGGAAGAATTGTTGTTCTTAGAAAGTCAGACCAAACAAATAGGCTTGTTCAATTTCATAGCGACATAAGGTCTGATAAAATAGAAAAACTTAAAAGAAACAAAAATGCCTCTATGCTTTTTTATGATAAGGAAGAAAAAATTCAAGTTAGATTAAAAGTCGAAAGCATTATCAATCATAATAATAAAGTAACTGAAGAGTCTTGGAGTAAAACCCAACACATTAGTCGGAAATGCTATCTAGTTGATAACGGACCCGGAACAGAGTCTGACCTTCCAACATCAGGACTAAAACCTGAATTAGATAATTTTGAATATTCAAAAGAACAAAGTGAGGAAGGTTATAAAAATTTTACAGTAATTCAGTGTAAAATTAAATCAATTGAATGGTTATACTTAGCAGCAAAAGGCCACCGAAGAGCTAGACTTGATTTAGAAAAACATAAAAATATTTGGTTAGTCCCTTAAACTAAGTCTTAAAATATTGATTTTGAATATTTTTTCCAATTTGATTGGTAGTGCTTAGCATTTTCAGTAATTAAATTAATTTCTTCAGCAGTAACTGCTCTAATAATCTTTCCTGGAGATCCTACAACTAAAGAATTGTCAGGGATTTCTTTATTTTCAGTAATCAAAGCTTTAGCGCCAATGATGCAATTTTTTCCTATTTTTGCATTATTTAAAATTACAGCTCCTATACCGATTAAACTATTATCTCCAATTGTGCAGCCATGAAGCATCACTAAATGACCAATCGTTACATTTTTTCCAATCTTTAGTGGATATCCTGGATCAGTATGAAGTACGCTACCATCTTGAACGTTAGATCCCTCACCTACATGAATATTTTCAATATCACCTCTTATAGTAGCATTAAACCAAACACTGGAATTTTTATCCAAGGTTACGTCACCAATAATAGTGGCATTTGGAGCGACCCAATTTTCACCTGAGTTTTTAATTTTTTTATTTTCCAATTCGTAAAACATATCTTATATAATATCTATCATGCCTCCATTACAAACACCAATTTGTGATTTTAATAAAAGTGCTTTTGATTTTAAATTAAAATCAACTGAAAATAAGCTTATTTCACTTAATGACATCAAAGGTTCAAAAGGAACTTTGATTATGTTTATCTGTAATCACTGTCCTTATGTAAAAGCTATTATTAAAGATTTAGTTGAAGATTGTAATGAATTAAAAAAGTTTGAAATAAGTGCGGTTGCTATTTCAGCTAATGACCCAACTAATTATCCAGAAGATTCATTTGAAAATATGATTAAGTTTGCTAAAGAAAATAATTTTGGTTTTCCTTATTTATATGATGAAACTCAAGAAATAGCTAAAATCTATGGCGCAGTATGTACCCCAGATTTTTTTGGTTATAATCAAGATTTAAAACTTCAATACCGAGGAAGAATTATGGAGCTTAAAAATTTAGTTCCTGTTCGAAATAAAGATAGTGAGTTAAAATTAGCAATGCAAAATATCTCTAAAACTGGAAATGGACCCACTGAGCAAATTCCAAGTATCGGATGTAGTATTAAGTGGAAAAATAATTAATGTATTTAATAATAACAAGAAATTTTCCTCCAGAAATAGGAGGTATGCAAAGTTTGGTTTGGGGACTATCCAGAGAACTTTCTAAAAATTATCTAATTAAAGTTTTTGCAGATTATCATAATGAACATAAAAAATTTGATGAACAAGCAACATTTTCAATTGAACGAGTTGGTGGAATTAAATTACTTAGAAAGTTTAGAAAAGCTCAATTAATAAATGAATATTTAAAAGAAAATAAGGTTCAAGGAATAATAGCTGACCATTGGAAAAGTTTAGAATTGATTAAAACCTCAAAGAAAAAATACTGTCTAATACATGGTAAAGAAATTAATCATTCAATCGGCTCAAGTATTAACAAAAGAATTTTAGATGTCTTAAATAATGTAGAAAAAGTTATAGCTAATTCAGAATATACAAAAAAATTAGCGATAGAGTGTGGAGTTATTGAAAATAAAATTATTGTGATTAATCCAGGTGTAGATCCTTCAGATGAATTAGACCAAAAATCACTTGATAAAGTAGAAAGTTTATTAAAAATAAAAACACCAAGATTAATTACTGTTTCAAGATTTGATAAAAGAAAAAATCACGAAAAAGTAATCATGGCCCTTAGAAATCTAAAACAAATTTATCCAGATATAGTCTATATTTGCATAGGCCATGGTGATGAAGAAAGTAATATTAAGAAACTTGTAAAAGAACTAGATCTTAATGGTCAAGTTATGTTTTTCAAAGACATTAGTAGTAATTTAAAGAATGCCTTAATTGCAAAATCTAATATCTTCGTAATGCCATCTGTTATTCACAAATCATCAGTTGAAGGATTTGGTATTGCTTATGTCGAAGCTGCTCAGTATGGAATACCTTCTCTTGGAGGTAAAGATGGGGGCGCTTCTGATGCAATAGATAATGGAAAAACAGGTCTTATCTGTGATGGGAATAGTTTAGACGAAATTTATTCATCAATAAATACAATGTTGGAAAATAAAAAATATTTAGAATACGGATCTAATGCTAAAAATTTTGTAACAAAGTTTCATTGGTCAAGAATTATTGAAGAATATAAAAAAATTATTAATTAATTTTTTGAATTAGTTTTTCAAATACCTTTTCAGCACTTAATTTGTATAAATCATTTACTTGAATAGCTTTAAAATTTTCTCTTTCAATGCTAACTTTGTGTGCTGTAGTGTGTGCTCCAAACAAAGTTATTCCTTTTGAATTTAGATGTGCGGCCATATGGGCTGGGCCAGTATCGTTAGCTACTACAAAAGCGCTATCCTTTATAAGTGTCGCAAGTTGTGAAATATTAAGAGATTTATTATTCAATAAAATTGGTTCAGCGTCAAAATCTTTAGAATTTTTAATTTCAGAAGGACCTGGTGCAGTTACAATTTTAAATTCATCTTTATACTTATTTTTAATTAGTTGAATTAACTCATTATAAAAAGGCCATCTTTTAATTAATAAATGTTCTGAGCAAAATGGAAATAAAAGAATATATTTTTCTAAATTATAATTTTTTTTTATTTCATCAATCTCTGAACAAGCCCAACTAAAATTTGGATTCATCGTATGAGTAATTGTTAAATTAGAAGTTTTTAGTTGGTGAGCAAACCGGTCTAATACTGGATTTTTATCAAATTCTTCTTTTACTATATCTTTAGGTAAAGTGGTTAATGAGCTTGACCATTCACTTGATCCAGATTTTGGAAATAAAATATTTTTATAAAAAGAGGTTCTTGAAGAGTTTTGTAGGTCATAAACTTTGGTAAATTTAAACTTTTTAAGATTTTTCATTAAAAGGTATAAATAAATCAAATTAAATCTTGATAATCTTTTATCTAAAATAACATTATGAATATTGGGGTTTTTTTTAAATAATTCTAAATAGGGTTTAGTGGTTAGAATATGAATTTGATCATTTAAATGATTTTCAGAAATATCTTGAATAGCACCACTTGCTTGCGCTATATCTCCAAGTGAGCCATGTTTTATTATTAAAATATTAGACATTTTTTAACAACTTAACATAGTATTTTTTTTTATGAATAAAATTATAGTTGAAGTATCAGTTGGTGAGTTATTAGATAAAATATCTATTCTAGAAATCAAACAAGATAAAATTAAAGATCCAGATAAGCTAGAATTTATCAACACAGAGCATTCAATCTTAAAAAATCAATTAGAAAAAAATGTTCAATCAAATTCAAAACTTCAAGAATTATTCAGCTCACTAAAAGAAATTAATGCAAAATTATGGGTTATTGAAGACGATAAAAGACAATGTGAAAAAGATAAAGATTTTGGAGAAAAATTTATTAAACTTTCAAGAGAAGTTCATTTTTTAAATGATGATAGAGCAAATATAAAATTAGAAATTAATAATCTTACTGGATCAAAAATTAAAGAAATTAAAGAATATACTAACTATTAAATACTTCCGGAAACCAATCGGTTCTCATTCTTTCACCAGTTAATAAATTAATTCCATCAAAGGGTGGTGAAGTTGGCCCATTTCTTTTTAAAAATTTAACGTCATCGCCAATAAATCTCATAGAAAAAGCTCTTCTTTGTAAAGAGGTTAGATTAGCATCTGAGCCATGTAAAATTTTAAAATTAAACAAAACAGCATCTCCTAGTTCCAAATTTGGGATAAAAATATCCTGTTCTATTTCCTTTAAATTAGGTAATTCCATAAAACTTTCATCTTCAGCATACCAAGATTTATCAGTGGACCATTTTGTCGGTCTTATTAGCTTTGGCCATAGATGAGATCTTAATATTAGTTTTAAATTATTTTTTTTTTCAACTTTATCTAAGGGAATCCAAAAACTTCCAGTTTGATTACCTTCAATGCAATAATAAGGCATATCCTGGTGCCATGGAGTTTCTTTTTGAGTTCCAGGGTCTTTTATAAAGATATGTTCATGGAATATTTGTACAGATTTAGAACCTGTTGCTTCAGATATGATTTGAGCAGCGGGTGATTTAAAAATACAGTCTTTAAATTCATAAATTCTTTGCCAATTACAATAATCTTCAAAAAATCTACCTGGACTACCTTTAGTGACGTTTTCTCTGCCATGAATACTTGGTTCATCTAAAACTTTATTAAATCCATTTTTTAAAGGATCAATCCAATCTTTAAAGACTTCCTTTATAACAATTACTCCTAATTTTTGGTAATCTGCAATTTGTTTATCGCTTAGAATTTTTTTCACTTTATTGATAACTAAATTTTTTTTCTAAAAATTTTATTAAATTATGTACACAAAAGGTCATAAATAAATAAATTCCACCAGCAACAATAAAAACTTCGATAGGTTTAAAGGTAGTTGAGATAATATATTTTGCAACACCTGTTAGATCCATCAATGTTACCGTACTTGCTAAAGATGTTCCTTTTAACATTAAAATAATTTCATTACCGTATGCTGGTAAAGATTGTTTAATAGCAATTGGAATTTGTATTTTATAAAAAATAATTTTACTAGGTATTCCTAAACTTTTACCAGCTTCAATAATACCAGGTTTTATCGTTTGAAAAGCTGATCTTAAAATTTCAGAAGTATACGCTCCAGTATTTAATGCAAAAGCAATGATTGCACACCAATAAGGTTCTTTCAAAACAACCCATAAAAATGTTGATCTCAAATACTCTATTTGTCCTAAACCAAAATAAATAATAAAAATCTGAACTAACAATGGTGTTCCTCTAAAAACATAAGAGTAACCATAGGCAAATCGGTTCACTATTATATTTTGGTGCATTCTTAATATCGCAAACAATAAACCGATAAATAATCCAATTATTAAAGAAACTGATAAAAGCTTTAATGTAATTACAGTTGCCCCTAATAATTTAGGAAAGCTAGTGAACATTAATTCAAAATCCATTAATACCCCCTGCTATATTTAGCTTCTAGTCGATTAATTATTTTCATACTTAAATAAGTAAGTAATAAATATAAAACTGCAGCAAAAGAATAAAAGAATAACGGATCACGTGTCGAACCAGCTGCAATATAAGATTGTCTCATAATCTCAACTAAACCAGTAACAGAAATTAGTGAGGTATCTTTTAAAGTTATTTGCCAAACGTTACTTAAATTAGGAATAGCTAATCTTAACATTTGTGGAAGAATTATTTTATAAAATTGAACAAACTTACTTACCCCTAAAACTTTTGCGGCTTCAAATTGACCTTTATCAATAGATTGAATTGCTCCACGAAAAACTTCTGTTGAGTATGCGCCAGAAATAATTCCAATAGCTAAAGAGCCAGTAATAAAAGCATTTATCTCAATATATTCAAAATAACCGAATATTGAGGCAACATACATGAGGGCTCCACTGCCACCAAAGAAAAATAGATAAATAACTAATAATTCAGGAACACCTCTGATTACAGTTGTGTAAAAATTTCCAATTAAATTTAGTGATTTGTATTTTGAAAGTTTTAATGGTGTAAAAATTAATGCAAATAAAAAACCAATCAACATAGCTGTAATAGAGACAGCTATTGTCATTAGAGTTGCGTAAAATAACTCATCTCCCCAACCCGTTTTTCCAAATGCAAGAAGTTCCATATAGATTGGCGACTATAATATATAGCCGCCAAATCTTAAATTAATTACATAGAAGCGTCGAAACCGAAGTGTTTAATAGCAAGTTTGCTAATAATTCCATCTTTTCGAGCTTTATCAATCGCTTTATTGAAATCTTTTAAAAGTTGAGCATCTCTCTTACCGATAGCATCGTCTCCACCTTTTCTAATTCCAACTCCAACTCCATTACCAAATGCACCACCTGATAAAGTTGGTCCAACTAAAACTACCGCTTCACCTGATTTATCTGCATAATCTGTAAACGCAACTGCAGCAGCTAATGCTACATCACATCTTCCAGCAGTTAAATCTAAGTTTACTTCATCTTGAGTTTTGTAAGTTCTAACATTTACAGACCCAACATCACCTGACTCTAAAAAGTTTTGGTGAATAGTTCCTGTTTGAGTACAAACTGTTTTTCCAGCTAAAGCTGAAGTCATAGTTTTAAGAGCTTTTTTAACTTCTGAACCACCAAGAGATAAATTAATTCCTTCAGGGGTATCCATACCTTCAAGGTCTGAACCTTTTATTACTGCAAGCGATGCAACTTCATCTGCATAACCTTGTGAGAAATTAATTGTTTTTAATCTTTCATCAGTAATAGACATACCAGCCATGATCGCATCATATTTTCTCATTAATAATGCTGGGATCATTCCATCCCAATCTTGTTCAACAATTGTACACTCATGTTTCATAATTGCACAAAGTTCATTTGCTAACTCAACCTCAAAACCAATAAGGTTTCCAGATGCATCTTTAGAGTTCCACGGAGGATAAGCGCCTTCAGTTCCAATCTTTATTTGATCAGCATTAACACTACCGATTATAAATAAAGAAGCGAAAACTGAAATTATAGTTTTTTTGAATATATTCATTATTTTCTCCTTTAATTGTGGAGAATTATTTCACAAATTTTATGATTTAAAAAGAAAAAATTAATGATTTATTGAAGATGAGAAATTCCAAGAACAGTCAAAGCTTGGAATATAAACTCTAGATAAATTTGTATTGCCAAAATAATGATTAAAAACATTAAGCCAATTTTCAACCTGTTGAGGTTTTTTGTCCTGACTGCCTACCTGGGCTGTGATTACACCTTTAGGTTTTAAAATTCTAACTAATGAATCCATATTTTTTGCAGCAAGATCGATACAAAACTGGTCATCATTTAAATCAATAAATATTTGATCATAAGTGTCTTCATTAGCACTTTTAATACTTTCAAAGGCATCTCCCCAGATACATTGCACTGAATTTTTTTCAGTTGATTTTTTACTTATCTCTCCAAGATGCTTGTTGCAAACTTCAACTACTTCAGGATCAAGTTCATACCAATCTATTAAACCAAAACCTTTTGATACACATTCTCTTGCAACCCCTCCATCACCACCACCGATAATTGCTGCTCTATCATTTTTTTGATTTAACTTAAGGCCTGCCTCAACAAAAGTTGAGCTATATAAATTTTCATCCGTTTCAGATACTTGAATTTCTCCATCAATAAATAATGATTTTCCAAACTGTTCTAAATCCAAAATTTCGATATGTTGACCTACTTTTGATTTAAAATTTTCTAAAACATTATTTACGACATATGATTTTTGTAACCCGGGTGTGCTATAAATATCTCGATAAAGAGATTTAGTATCTCTATTAAATTCTTTTTTAACTATTCTTTTGTGTTTAAATTCTTTCTTAACAATATCTATAGCAATATTAGGACTTACCTTACCACATGTAAAAAAATCAAAACTAATAATACCTTTTTCTGGAAATGTGTGAAAACTAATATGACTTTCAGCAAGTAACGCTAAAATGGTAAAACCTTGAGGTTCAAATTTATATTTTGATATATCGAGAATAGTTACTTTTGCTGCTTTTGCAATTTCTTGAATAACTTTTTCAAATACAGAGGGGTCGTATTCTTTGGTAGTACCAATTATATCTAAAGTGATGTGTTCCCCTACCTTCGTCATCAAAATTACCCACTTTTATAATTTTTTACTTTTTCCAGAATTTTTTTCATTTCTGATAATGAAAGATTACTGGGTTCTCCCATCTTTAATGCAATAATATATTGATGGCAAATATTTTCTACCTCTTGCGCAAGTTCAAATGCTTTGGAAAGATTATCGCCAAATGCAACCTGTCCGTGGTTTGCCATCAAACATGCTTTTCTGTTTTTTAGCGCGTTAATTATATTTACTGACAATTCATGAGTACCAAAAGTTGCATATTCTGCACACTTAATGTCTTCACCACCTGCTAACGCTATCATGTAATGAAAAGGAGGGATGGATTTTCTATGAGTTGAAACTGCTGTCGCATGAGTTGAATGAGCATGAACAATAGCTTTTGCTTCCCAACGATTCTTGTAAATATCTTGATGAAATCGCCATTCTGATGAGGGATTTTTGCCTGAATTAAACCATGCTAAAAAATCTTTTTCTTCATTCAGTGATAAAAAAACTATGTCTTCAGGTTTTAACGTTTCATATTTTTTACCCGATGGTGTTATGAAAAAACCCTCAATATCATCTTCATAACCTCTTAATGAAATATTTCCTGATCTTAGTGGGGATAAATTATCAGTATTAAGTTTAATTGAATACTTAATCACCTCTTCTCTTTCTTTTAAATTTTTCATTTAAATAAATTTCTTAACCCCTCTTCAGATGCTTCACAGATCCCTTTTTCAGTTATTAATTTTGTCACATATTTTGCAGGGGTTATATCAAATGCTAAGTTCATAGCTTTACTTTTGCTTGGATAGATCAATACTTTTTTTAACTCACCATCCTTATCTATGCCTTCAATATGTGATAGCTCTTCAGAATTTCTCTCTTCAATAGGAATTTTTCTAAAATCTTTTAAATTCCAATCAATTGTAGAGCTAGGTAGCGCAACGTAAAAAGGTATATTGTTATCATGTGCAGCTAGTGCTTTAAGATAAGTTCCTATTTTATTACATACATCTCCATTAGCCAAAGTTCTATCTGTACCAACAATACACATGTCCACTTCATCTCTTTGCATTAGAATTCCACCTGTGTTATCTGCTATAATTGTATTTTCAACTCCCTCTTCATTTAATTCATAGGAAGTAAGATTAGCACCTTGATTTCTTGGTCTAGTTTCATCAACCCAAACATGAACTGGAATTCCTTTTTTATGAGCATGATATATTGGAGATGTTGCTGTTCCCCAATTAATAGTTGCTAACCACCCTGCATTGCAATGAGTTAAAATATTTACTGTATCTTTTTTTTTATTATAAATTTCTTCAATTATCTTTAATCCGTTAATACCTATATTTTCACAAAATTTTTCATCTTCATTACAAATTTCTTCAGCTTCTTTTAATGTAACTTCTAAAATTTGATTACTATTAATTCCTGATATTTTTTTCATGACACGGTCTACTGCCCATTTTAGATTTATTGCAGTTGGTCTAGAATTAATTAAATCCTCTGAACTTTTTTTTATAAACTCAGGATCACTATTCTCTTGAATAGCTAAGACAATCCCATAAGCAGCAGTTGCGCCGATTAAAGGTGCTCCTCTAACTTCCATTGTCTTAATTGCATTTATTGAGTCTTTTACAGTTTTAAGTTCTTTAATAATAAATTGATGGGGTAGTTTTGTTTGATCAATAATTTTAACAATATTGTTTTCATACCAAATGGTTCGATATTCTTTACCTTCAATTCTCATTTAAATAATGCTCTACCCGCTACAGTTTTAAGTTTATCTAATGTTTTTTGAGTTCTTTTTTCTGGTGCTGTAATGATGGCTACATCTAAACAGTTATTCGTTGGATCATTTGGATCAATATGATTTTCAAAATTTTCAATTAAATTTTTTATCATTACTTTTGCTTTTTCTGCATTACTTAACAAAACTTTTATTACTTGTTGGACATCCACATTTTCATGATCTGGGTGCCAGCAATCAAAATCAGTTACCATAGAAACTGATGCATATCTTATTTCAGCTTCACGAGCCAACTTAGCTTCAGGCATATTAGTCATACCAATTACATCAGCTTTCCACGAACGATATAAATTCGATTCTGCTAAAGTAGAAAACTGAGGACCTTCCATCACCACATAAGTTCCATTTCTTTGGTAATCTATATTACTTTTTTTTATAGCTTCCTCACAAGCATTCATTAATCCATTTGAAGTTGGATGTGCCATAGAAACATGTGCTACAATCTCATCATCAAAAAAAGTTTTGCTTCTAGCAAATGTTCTATCAATAAATTGGTCAACAATTACAAACTTTCCTGGTGCTAAATTTTCTTTTAATGAACCAACAGCTGAAACAGACACAATATCTGTTACTCCACACTGTTTTAAAGCATCAATATTAGCTTTAAAATTTATATTTGATGGAGAAATAAAATGCCCTCGTCCATGACGTGGTAAAAAATATACCTCTTTATTATTATATTTTGTTTTCAATATTTGATCAGAGGGTTTACCCCACGGTGTATTAATGTCTAAAAGCTCTCGATCTTTAAATTCTTCAACATCATAAAGACCACTTCCTCCAATTATAGCTAATTTATTTATTGTCATGTTTTAAAAATAATTTATTTATAGTTTTATAATTAAGTATTATGAATTTAAAAGACTATATTAGATCCATCCCCGATTATCCAAAAAAAGGTATTTTATTTAGAGATATCACTACTTTAATAAAAGACGAAAAAGCATTTGCAGAAACAATTAATCAAATAGTTGAGAGATCAAAAAAGTTTAATTTTGATAAGGTTGCGGCTATAGAATCTAGAGGCTTTGTTTTTGCTTCAGCTGTTTCTTTTATTCTAAAAAAACCTTTTATAATGCTTAGAAAAAAAAATAAATTACCAGCAGATGTTCATTCTGTTGATTTTGAGCTGGAGTATGGAACAGCTACTATTGAAGTACACAAAGACTCTTTTTTAGAAAATGAAACAGTACTTATTATTGATGATTTAATTGCAACTGGTGGTACTGCTGAAGCTGCTGCTAAATTAGTTGAAATTTCAAATGCAAAAGTTGCAGCATTTATTTTTGTAATTAATTTATTTGATCTATCTGGATCAGATAATTTAATTAAAAAAGGTTATAAAGTTGAAAATCTTATAGATTTTCCAGGTCACTAAACCATCAGATAATTTTCAATCTTTTTTGTAAAATTCAGATATAGAATCAAAATTTTAATGAATAAAAATCTCTATATTCCACTAATCATCTTATCTGTATTTTTTAGTGCTGCAATGTCAGTTTTAATAAAACTTGCTCAGCTAGATACCAATGTTTTTACTGCAGCTTTTTTAAGATTTTTTTTTGGTATGATTGTGCTTTGTCCTATTTTTATAAGAACTAAATTAAGTGTATTTAAAACAACACATTTAAAAACTCATTTTCTAAGAGTGATAATTAACTATCCCTCAATGTTATTGTTTTTTTATGCAATTAATTTTGTCTCTATAGAAAAGGCAAATTCATTAACATTTGTTGTGCCATTTATTGCAACTATTTTAGCTGTCATATTTTTAAAAGAGAAAATATATGGTTACAGAATATTTGCTTTAGTACTAGGATTTATAGGAATGTTAATCATCATTAGACCAGGCATGATTGAAGTTTCTTTTGGTGTTTATATGATTTTAATTTCATCATTTCTTTGGGCGGTAATGATTATTATTACAAAAAAATTATCAAAAGATGAGTCAGCTATTACTATATTATCCTATCAATATTTATTGATTTTTATAATAAGTTTTGTATTTGCTTTATTTAATTGGCAGACACCTTCAAAAGAAGCAGTATTTTATTTGTTCTTGGCTGGGTTATCGGGCACTATATTTCATCTAACTTTATACCAAGCTTACAAATTAGTCGATGTATCTCTAGTCCAACCATACTCTTTTCTAGTTTTAGTATTTGCGTCAATTTTAGGATATTTTGTCTTTGGAGAAATCCCAGATATTTACACTTGGATTGGTACAGGAATAATTTTTATAGGTATAATAATTATTTCTGTCAGAGAAATGCAAATCAATAAAAATATAGTTAGAAAAAATTTAAATACAGAACTCTGATAATTTAAATAAATTATGGAAAATAAAGTTTTTTTTATCATTTTATTTGCAACAATTGCGCATGCTATTTGGAATGCAATGGTTAAAAAACATCCAGATAAAAAAACTGCTGTATCAGCAATTGTTCTTGGCCATGTTCCCTTATCTCTTTTAGCAATTTTTTTTTTACCCTTACCTAGTATTAAAAGTGTACCTTATATAATTCTTAGTGCTGTTATACATCAGGGTTATCAATGGTTCTTGCTTAAATCTTATTCTATTGGAGATTTTACCAAAGTTTATCCTATATGCAGAGGGTTTGGTCCTTTAGTTGCAACAGTTATTTCAATATTATTTTTAGGAATTACATTTGATTTACCAATTTTATTATCAATTATTTTAATTTCTTTTGGAATTATGTTGTTAGGATTTAACTTTAATTTAAATGTAAATGACATTAATACTTTAAAATATTCTCTAATAACTGGTTTATTTATTGGTCTTTATTCTTTAATAGATGGCTATGGAGCTAGAATAAGTCTTTCTGCAATTTCTTTTATAAGTTTTTCTTTTATTTTAAGTGCTTTAATATTTGTTATTTTAATTAAAATTAAAGATAATCAAAATATTTTTTCTAAAGTAGCTAAAGAAGGCAAAACACTATTTTTAATTGGCGGCACCCTGTCTTTCTTAATTTATATAATTGTAGTTTGGGGATTTACTAAAGCACCCATACCTTTGGTCTCTGCTTTACGTGAAACAAGTATCTTTTTTTCAATTTTTATTGGTTATTTTTTTTTAAATGAAAATATCTCTTTCAAAAAAATTATATCAATTTGTCTTATAATTTTTGGGGTAATAGGTA
>Ga0209425_10002828_pt1 | contig 18877 bp, 17 predicted proteins | sample COG_05_FD_184749 | JGI IMG/M metagenome (GOLD analysis project Ga0209425, IMG submission 184749) | Pelagic Microbial community sample from North Sea - COGITO 998_met_05 (SPAdes) (version 2) | ecosystem: Environmental > Aquatic > Marine > Neritic zone/Coastal water | place: Helgoland, sampling...
AGTTTTTTTTTTGAAATTTATCTCAATTTCAGTTTTTAGTGTTTTATTTTGTTCTAAGTAAAAATTATAATTATCTTTATATTTTTTTATTTTTCTTATTCGTAAAATATCATTATAATTTACTGGTTTTATAAAATTGATTTTGAGTTCTTCTATGTCTAAGTGCTTTATATTTGAAATTTTATTTAAAAAAATAACTACAGGCAAAACACCGTGCACGATATTCTGGCCAAAGATAGAATTGTACCCATAGTTTTTATTAATATGAATTGGATTTAAATCTCTACTTTTTTTTGAAAAGTTCACTCCATCACTAAATTTTATCCTAAATTTATTTTTCGTTATTTTTAAACTCATCTTTTTTTATTTAATTTCCTCTTATAAGAGCATTTTTATTCTTATCTAGCATTTCAATACAAGATTTAAAAAAATCAATAGAGTTTACAGAAAGTAATTTATATCTCCCAAAATTTGCTTCTTTTATCCTCTTTTTTTTTTTTAAATAAAGGTGCAAAGCACGTAAATCTATTTTATTTTTATTTAATAACTTTCTTACAAAATATTCTGTTTTTATAAATTTTTTTTTATCTTTGTTAAAAATATTAAATTTTTTTTGATATCTGTAATCGACTCTGTATAACTGCTCTACATAATGGGTAAAGGTTATCCTATCTAAATCACATCCTAAACAAGCTATTTTACCTTTTATTTTATAAAAACGATCAAAAATAGAATCTTGCCCAAAACAAGTTTCTAATTTAGCATTATTAAAATAGGAAAATTTTTTACCGTATATTGCAAAACTAAAAATTGGATGATTAGTTCTCTTTACGCTTTTTCTTTTTCTAAATGTTTCACTGAATAATCCATTTTCTGATGGACTATTTTTTTTATCATAATATTTTTTTTTGCATGAAGAATATGTAAAAGCAGGAATTAATATATTGCTTTTTTTTCCAAGATATTTAGTAATTTGATCAAAAAGATAATTAGTTTTATTTTTTTTTTTTATTTTAAATTGTGCTGCAACACCGGCATCACCATGTAAAAGTAATGTATCTCCCTTTCTAATTCCACATTTAATAAATGCAGATTTAATTTGTTTAAGTTCCACTATTTTTCAAAAATTTCTTTATATCTTTTACTGACTTAATTTTATTAAAAGACTTTGTATCAATTCTACAATTAAATATTTTTTCAACCTCTAACAACAGATTAAAATTGCCTAAGGAATCCCATTGTTTAAGGTCTCCAATTTTCAAGCTATCAATATTATTTTTAATTTTTGATTTATTAAAAGTTTTTTTTAATGCCTCGTGTATTTTTTTATTTATATTAGGCATAAATATCTGTGAATTTAATCTTATTTTTAACGTCACATATATAGAGTTCTGATTTATTTTTAATAATTTTATTATTTAAATCTTTTTCTTTTCTTATTAGTGAAGACTTTGTAATCTTTTTAAAATTATTTTTAATTAAAAAATCTTTTGCTACTTTATTCTGTTTTGTTGAATTAAATTCTGCAACAATGTTCTTTACTTTATTTTTTTTTGCCAAACGTAAAATCTCACCGAGAACCCAGTTTTCTAAATATCTTCCTAAAACTCTGCAACTCATCAAAAAAGTATCTATTATAATTATTTTTTTTGAAATTATTTTGCAACAAACAAAGCTTACTATTCCATGATCTCCATAAATATCTTTAATATTTATTAAGAAACATTTATGTTTTTTGTTTATATGTAATAAATCCTCGTGATTATACCTTTTAGTACTTAAATTAAATTGATTGGTTCTTTGACACATCTGGGCTACTCTATCAACATTGCCTTTATTTAGTTTATAGACTTTTGCTTTAATTTTTATAGATTTCAAATACTCTAGTTCACTATTATAATTTTTTTTATTTTCGATAAATTTTTGTCTATTTCGATACTGATTAGTTCTTTTTGTGTCAGTATCTGTAGTATAAAATCTTGAAAAACTCTCAAGTTGCAATAATTGTTTAGCCCAATTTGATATATCATTATCTGGTTCAATGACTTCAACGTTTTTAAGCTTAATTTTTATTTTTTCTCTTTCTATTGGATTATCATCCCAAAACACAAAACTGTTTAGATTTAAATCTAAATCTTTTGATAATTCTAAAATATTTTTTTCTTTATCTTGCCAATTTATCTTATAGGCAGTGACGTCATTCATTTTCAAACTCATTCCGCTATGAAATTTAAATACATTTAAAACGTCTTCTTTAATATTTTTGCTTACTAAAATTATAATTATACCTTGGTTTTTAAGTTTTTTTATAGATTTCTGGAATTCTTGATACGCTAATCCTTCACCTTCTTCACCTATTTTAATTTTATCAAGTCCTTGTTCAGCTACTACCCCTCCCCAAAGTGTATTGTCACAATCTACTAAGAGAACTTTTTTGCTAGGTTTTCCGATTCTATTAATTATTTTTTTTGAGCTTTTCGCAATTAATTCAATTCCAAGAGATGATATTCTGCATCTTGATAAATTAAAATTTCTAACATCAAAACAATTATTGATGCCTACTACTGAGAAGACTTCATCAATGTCTAAGATATATAAATCTTTAAATTTTTTTGATAATTTATAAAGTTCATTTAAAAAGAAATATTTTAATTTTTTTTCAATTTTAAAATTCTGTGCAGACTCAATGATATTTATATATAAATGACTACAAACTCCTACAATAATAGGTTTGTTATTGAGTTTAAGTTTTAACTCTAATTTTTTAATTAACTTTTTAATTTTTTTTAATTCATGATCATAATTTTTTATGACACTTATATCTATTAAATCAGCTAAAAATACTAGATCTATACTTATGCGGTCGTTTATTTTTTTTTCAACTGATGAAAAAACTTTTCCATATTCAGAAAAAATTATATTTTTAGGATTTGTTAAATAATTCCAATTATTATTTTTTTCCAGTAGATACGATGTCGAAGCTAAAACAAATTTCATATTATTGAATTAAATTATTTTTTTTTAAGATTGTATAAATTTTATTTGTATTTTTTTTATTTAAATTTAAAAAATTGGATATTTGATCAATATCATTCGTACCATCAGAGTATTGAAGAAAACTAAGTAAGTTTTTTGTAAAATTTTTATTATTAAAATTTGTTTTAATTGAAACATTTTTGTGTAAATTTTTTTTTGAAAGTTGCGGTTCACAAATAGTTTTACATTGTGGAATAATTGTTTTTTGAAGATTGTTAATGGCTTCTTTTGCTACTTTGAATGCACCAAAAAGTCCTTTTTTAGTAACTAAATTAAAATTATCTAATGAAGTATGATATTCAGGATATTCATTAAACTTTGATCTACATATTGTCGCTATTGGAAGATCTACACCTGGATGGTTAAATTGTCTTTCATCTGAACCTCTTTTTAAAAAGGAATATTTTTTAAAATTAATTTTCAGTTTTTTGTATGCACTCACTAAAGCTTTATCTGTAGGTTTATTTTTATACTTAGTTAATATACAAGAATGTTCTCTTTCATCTCCAACACAAGACAAATTGTAACCTCCTATTAAATTTTGCTTTAAATGAAAAAAGTTCATTTGAATGAATGCTATTGAGCCAATTGTTTCAGGAACAAATATAAATCGTAATGTTTTTTCAGGTTTTTTTTTTTTAAAATAATCTATTAAACTTAAAGAAACTATTGAACCAGATAGTTCGTTGTTAGCCATAGAAGGATGACAAATATAAGTTGAAATTAATATCTCTTGTTTAGACTTTCCCTTAATTATGAGTTCACCATAATTAAGATAACCTTTTTTTTTGAAAGAAGATTTAATAACAACCTTGAATTTATCTTTACTATTATAAGTTTTATCAAAATTTACTTTTTGACTATTTTTTAAGCAAAAACCCCAATTTTTTTTGTAATATGAAGTCACATAGGGGATAGCCTCAGGTTGAGCTGGAAGACTATGTAAATGCTTGAATAATTCTGCTTTAGAAAATAATTTATTTACAGGTAAAGAATATCCTACAAGATGCAAATTACTATTTTTAAAATTAATTATTTTTTTATTAAATCTATCTAAAACATAAGCATCTGAGACATTCCATTCTTCAGGTATTTGCCAATCAAAAACTTTTGTTCCACACTTTATTTTTCTAATTTTTAAATTTTTAAAATGATTTTGGTAAATTCTTAAAGTTTGTCTTACTCCATTTCCAGTAATACTTCTATTTATTTTAAAAAGGTCTTTAACTGCAAGTCTAAGAAATTTTTCAACCATTATAACGTTAAATTAAATTATCTGGACAACTGCTTGACAACTAGTCTTTGAAAAAGCTAAAAATTTATATTCTGTTTCTTTGAAAACTTCTTGTAAAGCTTTGTACTCTCCCTCATCCCATCCAGAATAATTGTACAACTCATCAAATAAAATAATTGCTCCATTGTTTAAATAAGGTTTTAAACTCTGAAGAACAAATTTAGAACTTTCATAGGTGTCTAAATCAATATGAACAAAATTTATTTTAGAGTTTTTTATCTCTGATAAAAAATTACTTAAAGTATCTTGCACAAATCCTTTAATTAATTTTACATTTTTATTTACACTAGGTTTTTTTCCTTTTAAATCAAAGTATCCTGCTTCTAAAATAGATCCTTTCCAATCTTCTTTTAATCCTTCGAAAGAATCAAAGCCATATATGTTTGTTTTTAAAAATTGTGACAAATAATTTATTGAAAGTCCGTTAAAAACACCAAATTCTAAATAATAATGATTTTGCTCTTTGTCATTTTCTTGTGATTTTAAAATTGCATATTTTCTAATTCGATTTGTATCTAGAAAAATTGTATTTTTAAAATACTTTTTAAAGTGGTTAAAACTTTTCTCTTCTTCTTCTCTAACGTAGAGCTCATAAGAGGTTTTAAATAGTCTTGGTGGTTCAGGAGTATAATTTGGCAAGCAATGTTTTTTTAAAATAGTCAATATTCTTCTAATAAAATGTAATAATGGTAATAATATAATTTTTATCAATTTTATTGAATAATTCATTTTAACAATTGTTATTCGATTTAGCTTTTTCTTTCACCAATTTTTTTTGTAGGTATTCCCACATTTATTGAATATTCATCTGTGGACTTAGTAATTAAAGACAGCGCACCAACAACAGATCCTTTTTTTATAAACGATCCTTTATTTATAACCACGTAAGCACCAAACCAACAATCATCTTCAATAATAACATCTTTATGGATAAAACCTTGCTCATTTATAGGTTTATCTTTTTTGAAAACATGTTCGTTAGCATTAATTATTATTCTTGGTCCTAGGATACAATTTTGTCCAATAATAACATTTCCTCCACCGTTAATAATTGCTCCCATTGTGAGAACTGAATTTTTTCCAATAATAACAGTTCCCTCTCTTGCAGATACAATTCTGCAATCTGCCTCTATTTTACAGTTATCTTCTATTGTAATTTTTCCATTTTCTCTATTTCTTAAATCAATTTTTCCTAAAATATTTGCTTTTCCAATTTTTATATTTTTTGCTTTGCCATTAATTTTTAAATATGGAACTTTTGTAATATTTGCTTTAAAACTGATATTAATACCAATAATTTTTAAATAAATTATTATAATTTTTGAAATGATATATTTAAATATTTTCATATTATATTTTTGTTAAAAGATTGTGACATTCGTTTACTATATTATCATTTTTCCTAACACAATTATCCTGAAAAAGTTTTATTGCCTTCTGTGTTTTATTAGCTTGCCACCATGTGTCAATATTTTCTCTCCATAATTTATTTATAAATTTTGCTGCAAGATTTGTGTTATTAAAAAAAATATTATTTTCTTTTAAAATTTTAAAGATAAATTTCATTTCTTGTCTTACTTCATGATATTTATCCAAAATTAAAATAGTTGGAATGTTTGCAGACATGGTCTCTAAAAAAGGAGTGGAATTGGATGCATGAACTATAAGCTTAGATTTTGCACAAGCAGCGTTAAAATTATCAGCATTATAAAAATTAAATTTTTTATTTAAATTTGAATAAAAGTCAACTTCTTCAATTGGCAAATTCTTATATGGTAATCTTAAAATAGTATTTGATGTTATACTTGAATCTAATTTTTTTAGAAAAAAACCAATATTACTTATATATTTTGTATAGGACTCAATACCTGAAGAACTTTCAAGAGAGTGAAAATATCTTTTTCTAGGTCTGAGTGGAATCATTAAATTTTTTTTTTTTAAATTAATCTTTTTTAAATTTTTTAAAATATAAAATTTTTTAATTTTATTATTCTTTTTTTCTCCCCAACCCCAAGTCAAAAACTTATCAGAAATTTCTATTTCATGTTTTTCGGGCCAATGATGTTTTACTAAACCAAAACAGCCACCATGTTGCCCATGTACCAACTTTGTTTTTTTGTTATCCAATAATTTTCCAATATGATATGCCATTTTAGTATCATACCACAAAGAGTTAGATGTAAAAATTACTTTTGGTTTTTTTGGTATATTTGACTTTATAGAAAAATTTTCTAAATCGTCATAATTTTCTAAAAATATTTTAGGAAAAAAAAAATTAATATTTTCAAACAAATTTTTTTCAAATTTGTTTTTCTTAGAAATTGAATTTAAAACTTTTTTTCTCATACTGTAATCTGTTTCTTTTTTGCTTTTTTTATCGTCACTTAATGAAAAAATGGGAAATTGTTTTAATTTTAAGGAAAGCTTCAATTCATTTTTAAAACCCAAGTAAGTGTCGTAGAGAAAATAAGTATCATTTTTATGATCAAAATAATTAAATACTTTCATAAATGATTTTTTAACATAATCCAAAAATTGAGCTTTATAAAATTTATTTAATATTGAGTTAGAAATTTCTTTATCTAAAATATCAGAAGGTAAATTTTTAGTAGCAATTTTTTCTTTGTTTAAAAATACTGAAATAATTTTTTGATATAAAAATTGATTCCAAATATCACTTTGAGAAAAATAAATAAAGTTTTTATGATCGTAAGGTATAAATTGTTCTTCTTTTAAATTAAGAAAAATACATTTATCAACTTTAAATTTCTCTAATGAACTTTGAACATTATTCCACCTTTCGAAATAAATATGAATAAAAGTTGAAAGCCAAGGTCCAATTAAGATTTTCCAGAATCTCAAGGAAAAATTTTTTTTATGATAAGAATTTAATTGATTTGATATTAAAATTATTAATCTTTCAAAAATTTTATTGAGGTAAGCAAAATCTTTGGAAAAATTTTTATTATTTTTCCATCTTGAATCATTTACAAAAAATTTATTATATTTTTTTTGAAAACCATTTTCATTAATTAAAGCTGATTCTGACAATATGACTATCTTATTATTCTTATTTTTTGGCAGACTTTCCTTAATAGGCGTGGCTATGAGATAATTTTTTATCAAGAGTAATTAACCTAATTTTTTGTAAATTTTGCTCTTTTCACTCAATAAATAGCTGTTGAAACTTTTCATTTTTTTTTTATCTACTAGCATTATAAAAAATTTTTTATAATTATTTTTTACAAGAAAAGTTTTAAATCCTTCTTTTTTTAACCTTTTGTTTATTGATGATGTTGCATACATTCCCCATTCAAAAGCGCAAATCTCATTCTTTTTTTTATTTATCTCAATAGTTAAATGATCTTTTTTTTTTAAGACAATTTTGCCAACGTTATTTACAATTAAGTTTGTTTCTTTATTTGCTATAAATTTTCTTTTTTTTTTTCTTTTTAAAAATTTCATAATTTTATTTTATTTCATTCTTTATTATCATTTTTTGATTTTTAATTTTCCAAATTTTCTTATTAGTGAATTTATTTAAAATCATGAAAAATTTTGATCTTTTCATTCCTATAAATTTTACAAAATCATTTATGAAATAATTTGATAATTTCACACGGTCATATTTTTTAACTAGTTTAATCCCTTTTTTTCTATTAATTTTTTTATTTCTAATATCCTCACATGCATGGTCTGTTCCTCTCCCATAGCCAAATTTCAACAGTTTAATATATTGATGAATTCTATTTATTTTTTCGTCTATGCCTACGTAATTTCTATAAGTACCTTCGTGAGGTTTTTTTAAAGCTTTAAATCCAAATTTTTTAGCAATTAACAAATTTTTCTCTGAACTCCATTTGAAAAAATAACTACAAAAAACTGCTTTTGTTTTTTTTAATTCTTTGTTTTCCGGTAAGTCATAAGTTCTCATGAATTTATAAGGTATATTGTACAACTTTGAAAATTTTTTAGGAGTTAAACCTGAGTTTGAAGCATAGTGCTTGAACCATTTCTGACTCATCATTTTTTCATCATAAGAATCTTCTCCGCTATATTCATAAGCTGCATTTTCTCCCAATAGAACCATTGGTATTTTCATATTAATAGCGATCCTTATTGGTAAAGCATGTAATAAACAGTGGCTCATTAAATCTGGGTCTCCAAAGTCTTCAAAAGACTTTTTTATAATTTTTTTTTGTAGAATTAAGTTAGGCCTATAAGTTATTAGTGAGGCTCCCATAGAGGGTATGCAATTTAAATTTTTCACACCTATTTCTGTCTTTATACCATAATCAATATTTACGCATAAAATTCTCAAATTTTTATCTAATAAATGACTTACTTGCGTAATGCTATCTTTACCTCCGCTTACTGGGACACAAACATCAAACAAAGGGGCATTCTTTTTTTTAATCTCACTTATTAATTTAAAAAATTCATTATTTCTTTTTTTCCAATTAATACTTTTTAATTTTTTATTTTTTATTTTTTTTAGATGAAAATTGCAAGCTGAACATACTCCATTATTATCAAATTTAATGTATGGTTTTGAACTTGGTAATAAGCAATTTTTACAATAAAAATTCATTAAATCAATTTTTGATTACTAGAAAAAAAAACTCAGCTATTATATTTGCTTTGTTAAGAATTATTTTTTTATTTTTGTTTGTTATAATTGTGAAGGTTCTTGTTAAACTTTTAGATTCTTTTAATTTACTTTTTAAATTGAATTTAGCAAAGTGAAATTTTTTCCTAGATTTTTTTAAAAAATTTGAAATTGTTTTAATAGAATAAGAATTAAATCCTTCTTTCCAGCTTTTACTTTCAGTATTGTCTCTAATTTTAATTTTAACGTCTATATTTGAAGAATTAAATCTTCCAAAAATAAAGATTCTACTCTTAGAATTCTTTAAAAAGTATATTAATCGCTTTAAAGGTTTTTTATAGTCTGAAAAAAAACTTATCAAACCAGATGCTATCACAATATCAAATTTTTTTTTCTTAACTAAATTAATAAAATTACAAGTCATAAAGGTGCAATTATTTAGTTTTCTCTTGTTTGCTTTTTTTATTAAATTTTTATCAATATCAATGCCCAAAAAGTTAATATTAGGAAAAATTTTATTTAATTTTTCTATTAAATCTCCATTTCCGCATCCTACGTCTAATACCTCAAGCTTATTGCTGTTGCTAAAATTTTTTTTAATAAGTTTTATTAGTTCTATATCACGTTGTAAAATACGATTATTTTTTAATTGATAAATTTTATTTTGATAATGGATTGTCATAAGAGATTTGAAATTTAGTTACCTTTAAAAAATTATCTTTACACGGCAAATATATACTTTTTTTTTTAAGAAATATTTTTTTTTCTAATCTGATTTTATTCATTATTCTGGATTTAAATAAACGAATTATACATCTTTTTTTTTTATATTTGTATTTTATCCATGCCCCTGGATATGGTTTAGTTATGGCTCTAATAAAATTAAAGCACTCTTTTGCTGATTTTTTTTTGTAATTCAATTCTCCATGAATATCTTTTCTTTGATGCCAATATTTTGATTCTCCACTCTTATTTAAAAATAAATTTCTATTTTTTTTTTTTCTTATTTTAGTTAATGCCTTTTTAAGTAATTTATAAAAGAAGTAATTTGCTTTTTTATGAACAGTTTTTATGTCATCTTCTTGATTTAGCGAAAAAAAAGTTTTTTCGATTAATTTTCCACCATCTATTTTTTTATTTACTTCTAGTATGGATATGCCTATTTTTTTCTCATCATTAATAATTTGCCAATTCAAAGGTGAACCTCCTCTATATTTAGGTATTGGTCCTCCATGTAAATTGATAGTCATTTTTTTTGGAATTTTTAAGACGTTGCTTGCAAAAATTTGGGGATATCCCGCTATAATGAATAAATCGTTATTTTTCTTTTTAAGTGTCAATAAACTTTTATTTTTATTAATATTTTTAATATAAAGAGTTTTTTTTAAGTTTATAATATGTCTAAGTTTACTCTTAATTTCTTTTTTACAATAAATAATATTATTGAGTTTTAATTTTTTTTCTTTCAATATTTTTTTTAGTATATAAAAACCTCTTTCACCATTTAAGAATATTGTATATTTCATTTTAAATTTTATTGTCTAAAAATAATTTTGCACTTATAAAAGAAAATAAAAATTTGCTTTTATAATTTTTTTTAAAGCTACCGTTTAAAAAATCTTGAAATTTTTCCCTATTTACATAATTAAAAATATCTGAGTTTTTTTTTAATAAAAAATCTTTTGTCTTTGAGTCTTTTAAATCTATTAGAGTTTCTATTGAACAATTAAAGCCTTTTTTTTGTCTTATAGTTCTTACTTTTTCATTTAAAATTCCTTTTAGATTAGTTCTGAGGATGTTCTTAGAAAAACCATCTTTAATTAAATTTTTTGGTTTCACTGAATAAATATAGTTAAATAAATCTTTATTTAAAAACGGTGACCTATTTTCTATTGAATATTTCATTGCATTTAAGTCTTCATTATTAAGTATTGCTGGTACGGTTTCATGAAATAATTCATTTGCGCGTCTATTTGTTAATAAATCTTTTGAATATTTTTCTTCTTTAAAATCAAATTTATCAGGTGAAATTAAATTTTGCGATAGTATGGAGCTACTATCATATATATGTTCTCTAAATTTAGGATTATTTATAAATAGGTTTTTATCTTTAAATATGGGGTTTCTTATTTTACTTCTGATAAATTTTTCCCAAAAAAACAACTCTGATTTATAATTACTTTTATTTCTTATATTTGCTAAATACATTAGGAAATGGTCATAATAACCAGTATATATTTCATCTGCTCCAGTTCCTGAAATAACTACTTTTGTTCCAGTTGGATTTATTTTTTTCATTAGTTCACAATGCAAATATTGAGCTAAAGTGAAAACAGGGCTGTGGTGGTATTTTATTTGTTGTAGAAGATTATTTATAAAATTATTTTTTGAAACTTTAATAACATTATTTTTACAATCAAGATCTGCCACAACCTTTTTTATATTTTTAATTTCATTATATTTATTATCTTCATCTACAATAGAAAAAGTATTTATTTTCTTATTAAACTTTTTTACCGCTAATGATGCTAAGCCTCCAGAATCTATTCCTCCACTCAATAAAAATGCCATTGGCACGTCTGCTCTAAGTCTTCTTTCCAAAGATGTTAAAAGTAAATCTTTTGAAGTATCATAGATATCTTGTATCTTATGATTTTTAGGGCTTGGAGTTGGTTTCCAATATTTTTTCTTAATTATATTTAATTCACTATTTATAACTAAATTTTCAGAATTTTTAACTGTAAAAATTTCATTATAAAAAGTTTTATTATCTTTATGTAAACTTCTTGCTCCAAATGATAGATATTGGTTAAGTTTTGCAGAATTTATTTGAAAGGCTTTTTGAGATAAGCGTTTAATAAACTTTGTCTCTGATCCAAAAAAAAAGCCGTATTTACTTTTATAAAAATATAATGGTTTTTCACCAAATGGATCTCTAGAAAGAAACAATTTTTTTGTTCTTTTATTAAAGATTGCAAAAGACCACATTCCATCAAAATAATTTACACACTTTTCACCATATAATATAAAATAATGAAGTAAAATTTCAGTATCAGAGTTTGTTTTTAAAATTATTTTTTTTTCAAGGAGTTTCTTTTTAAGCTCAATATAATTATATATTTCTCCATTAAATATAATAATATAGTCTCCAAAAACAAATGGCTGGTTAGATCTTTTTTTTAAATCAATTATGCTAAGCCTAGAATGAAGAAGATAAATTGATAAACCATTTATATATTCCTGTTTATAAAAATTAGAAAAATCAGGTCCTCTATTTTTCATAGAAACCAATGTTTCATTGATAATATTATTATCAATTTTTCTATTGCCAAAAAAACCAGCTATACCGCACATTTATTTATTATCTATTTCTTAATTGAAAATTAATTTAATAAAAATTTAAATTTTAAATATTTAAATTTTTTTTTTATAATATAAATTTTTATACCAATTTATATATTCTTTATAACCTTTAGATAAAGGCCACTGCGGATTATATTGAATCTTATTTTTTGCTTTTAAAGTTGATAAGGTTCCTCTTTTTGGCATTAATTTATCTCTTTTTGAATATTCAACTTTCAAATCTGGGAAATCTTTTGAAAGTATTTCAATAAGTTTATTTATTGGTTGGGCGTTTCCATAAGTGATATTAAAAATATTGTTTAAAGATTTTTTATTATTAATGATCTTTACAATTCCTTGCAGCAAATCTTGTATATAAGTAAAGTCTAATTTTTCTTTACCATCTCCCTCAATATAAATTTTTTTACGATTAAGACAGTTTTCAATAAAAATTTGACCAACTCTTCTGCTTATACATCTTTCTCCATAAAGTGCGGACGGCCTTATTATTGTATAGGGCAGATTAAATACTTGATTATATGCTTTTATAATTTTTTCAGCTGAAAATTTTAGAGCAGCATAAATTCCAAGTGGATTACAAGTATCGTTTTCATTTACTGATTTTTTCTTAAAATTTCCATAAACCATACTTGATGATAAAAAAATAAAGTGATCAACTTTATTTCTTGAATTATCAAGTGCGTTTTCTAAAGTTCTAAGACTATGGTCAAAGGTTGAATGTGGGTCTTTATTTGATCTGTTTGCATGAGAAACTGCTGCTAAATGAACAACTACGTTAGGTTTAAATTGATTAAAAATATGAGATAATTTTTTATAGTTTCTAGCATCAATTTTTTTTAAGGGTATTTTGTTTTTTTTTATTAATCTTATTCTTTCTTTAATAATTCTCATTGATAATTTTGGATGTGGAAGATTATTTATATTTTTTTTTAACGACTCTAAATTGTTAACCTCAAGACCATCGACTATAATAACTTTTGCTTTCAATGATTTTAATTTTAGCGCCAAATTATGCCCTATAAAACCAGCACCTCCAATGATCATGACTTTTTTGTTTTTTATCATTTTATAATTCTTTTCTAAAAGATTTAATTGGTCTCAATCCATCTGATGGATCTGCCCTAAATTTTCTCTCTTTTTTCTCTTCTTTGGAAACTTTTTTAGAAAGGCTTCCATTAATTCTTTTTTCATTTTTTAAGTAATTCATTAAATTCTTTATTTTCTTGGGACTCCAACAATGTTCTCCTCCAATATTTTCCCAACCTTTTCCATCAAGATCAACGTGTAATTCTACATAATTTGAATTTTGATTCTTGACTGCAGAATAAATTAATAATTGATTTACTGTGTGGTCAGACCATCCTACATCACAATTAAATTTTTTTTTTAAAAATTTAATTGAATTCAAATTACATGAAATTGTGCTAGCTGGATAAGCCGATACACAATGCAACAAACTAATTTTTTTACAATTATTTTCTTTAAGAATATTTATTGATTTGGTTACTTCATTTAAATGAGACATACCAGTTGATAAAATTACTGGCTTTTTTGTTTTAGCACATGCTTTCAATAGTTCTGGCCAAGCCATTTCGTATGACGCGATTTTATAAAAATCCACATATCTTTCTAAGAATTCTACAGCAGAAATATCAAATGGTGTGCAAGAAAATTTTATACCCTTTTTTTTACAATATTCTGCAATTTTTGGAATGAATTTTCTTGGTAGTTCTCTTTTGGTCTTCTTTTTAGCAACTTTAAATAATTTTTTAGCATCTTTAGAAAATAATTTATCAATTTTAAATAGTTGAAACTTAACTGCATAAAACCCATTCTCTTTAGCAAAATCTACAAATTTTAATGCTCTATTAAGATCACCATTATGATTGCTACATACCTCGGCTATAAATTTTGTTTTCATTAAATTTTTTTCCTATTTTTTAAAATCTTAGCTATTTCCATAAAATGTCTAGCTATATATTTAATATCAAACGAGTTGAGATGCGGTCCAACAGGTAAAGATATACACCTATCACTTATAATTTCTGCATTTAAAAAATTCTTTCTCAAGTAACCATATTTTTTTTTATAATAGCTCATTCTTGGAACAGGTTGAGGATAATATATGCTGGTACCAATATTTTTTTCATTTAATTTTTTAATAAAATTCATTCTCTTATTAGCAAGTTTTATTGGTAAGATAATATTCATACAGTAATAACTATTTTTTGAACTAGAATTTTGACTATCTAAGATTATAACATCTTTAATCTTATTAATTTGTTTTTTAAGGAAATTAAAATTTTTTTTTCTTATCGATAAAAATTTATTAATTTTTTTAATTTGTTCTACTCCGATTGCTGCATGGATTTCACTCATTCTATAGTTGAAACCTAAACTAATAGCATCATAAACACCTGGGGTCTTTCTTTCTAAAAATGTTTTATTTATTCCCAATGATTTTGACAATTTAATTTTTTCATAAATTTTTTTATTATTTGTAATAACCATACCACCCTCACCAGTGGTTATATGTTTTGCGGGATAAAAAGAAAAAACGCCTGCATCACCTAAAATCCCTGTATGAGTTTTATTATAACTTGCTCCTAATGACAGAGCACAATCCTCTAAAACAAATAGATTATTTTTTTTTGCAATATAGTTTATTTTTTTCATATCAACTGGGATACCAAGAAAATGAACTACGCAAATTGCTTTTGTTTTTTTTGTTATTTTTTTCTGAATTTTTTCAGGATCGATATTTCCAGTTTCAATTTCACAATCAACAAAAACTGGTTTTGCTCCTGATAGTTCAACAGCATGAGCTGTTGCGGTATGAGTTTGCGCTGGAACAATTACTTCATCGCCTCTTCCAATTCCTAGGGCAAAATAAAATAAATGCATACCAGCAGTACAAGATGAAACAGTTGATGAAAATTTTGCTCCTGTAAAACTGCAAAATTTTTTTTCAAATAAATTAGAAATAGGCCCATGAGCATAAATTCCACTTTTTAATACTTTTGTAACCGAATTTATTTCTTTGAAATCTACTAATGGCTTACCAAAAGGTATTTTGTTTTTTTTTATTTTAAAAAAATTCATTGACTAATTTTTTCCCACTTGTTTGATTTTATTGATTTTTCAATTGCAAAACAAGTAGACATAGAAGAATAGATGTCCTGCAAACTTGGATTTTTATTTTTTTTATTTTCTAAAATACATTTTATAAAATTATTGAGTAATTCTTCTTTGTAGTTTTTACTATTTTTGTACTTTATTGAAGATGATGTTGCTTTTTTTGACCTTGACTTAAATAATTTGATTTTATCGAAACTTACCTCAATAGTGCCTTTGTTACCGTAAATTTTCAAATAATGATTATGTGGCATCGTGCAAGAAAAATTTGATGTAACTTTACCAACCACACCATTTTTAAATTTTAATAAAGCAATATTATTATCATTAAATTTAAAATTTGATTGCTTTAAAATTAAATTATTACCTACCGAAATAGCTTTTATTGGAGGTGATTTAGTTAACCAATTCATTAAATCAATAATATGTATACCCCCACCTTGAACTATAGAGTAAAAAGGTATTTTTCCTCTCCATCCTTTAGTTAATTTTTCCAATCTACCATAATTGTATTCGCCTTCCATGCTATAAATTTTACCTATTACATTTTTATCAATAAGTTGTTTCACTTTTTTAAATTTTGGATGGTACCTTAGTACAAAGTTTGAAGATAATTTTATTTTTTCATTTTTTAACAATTTTTTAATTAAAAAAAATTGTTTGATGTTTTGGCACAAAGGTTTCTCCACAAATATATTTTTGTTGTTTTTAATAGCTGTATATATATGCTTAAAATGATAATTATCGTAACTAGCTATAGATATTAAATTTATTTTTTTGTTATTAAAGATATGTTTTGTATTTTTAACAAATTCTGTGTTGAGGGTTTTAGCCAATTTTTTTTTCTTTATATCTTTATCATTAACGCAAATTAATTTTGAAAATTTATTTTTTTTGAAAGTACTAGCATGTGTTTTTCCAAATCCAAGTCCAATAGTAGCGGCATAAATTTTTTTATTTTTTTTCATATAAATTTAGCTTTTTTATCTTTTATTTCTAAGATACGAGCGTTAAAACTTTTTGAAATGCTCTCGTGATGTATGATTAAAAAAGTTTTATTAAGTTCTTTCCCTAGGTTTTGATAAACCTTTGTCTCTGTATTTTTATCTAAAGCATTCGTAGCTTCATCTAGAATCATTATTTCGGATTTTTTGTAAAGTGCTCTAGCTATTCCAATTCTTTGTTTTTGCCCCCCTGATATTTTAGAACCAAATTCGCCTATCAGTGAATTTTCTTTATTGGTAAGATTATTTATAAAATCAGACAATTCAGCTGCTTTTAAAGACTCAAAAAATCGGTTTTTATCAAAATCTTTTTCATCCTCCCCTAAGATGATATTATTTTTGATAGTATCGTCGAATAGATATATAGATTGTGGAACATAACTCACATTGTTAAGCCATTGATTTGATAAATCTCTAATATTTTTATTATCAATAATTATTTCTCCTGAAGTTGCATTTTGTAAACCCAAAATTAGATCTATTAAGGTTGATTTTCCTGCACCTGTGGAACCTTTTAAAAAAACTTTATCACCTTTTTTTATTTCAAAATTTAAGTTTTCTAATGCATTCTCATTCTTTTCAGGGTATTTGAAATAAACATTTTTAAAAATGATTTTATCTTTAAATCTTATGTTGGATTTATATTCTGTTACAGAATCTCTTTTTTCTTCTATTAAATATTCTTTAAAATAATTAATTGGCTTGCTAGAAAACTTAAAGATATTTAAAGCAGTTAAAACTGAATAAACATGTGGAATTATCTTGATAGCTGAAATAGCAAAAACACTTAGTAAAGCGAATACTTTTGTTTTATCAGAAGTTCCTTCGAATAAAATAAGCGTAAGTATTATTATAACTACTAAAACAAATGTTTCTAAAAAAACTTTCGGTAATTTTACTATTAGACCTCTGATTGCATAAGATCTGCCTACTGCATTAGCAATATTTTCATAATCTTTGATAAATAAATTATTAAGTAAAAACGTTTTTATTTCTTTAATACCACTAAAGCTTTCTTGTAATTTTTTGGTTCTAGCTATTTCCTGTTCCTGCCTTAAACTTCCAACCTCGGAAGTTTTTTTTGAGGTAAACTTATAAAACAACGATCCTAAAATTAAAAAAGTTGCCAAAGTAATACTAAAACCTAAAGGTTCTAAAATTATCAAAAATACCATTATCCCAATAATAAAAATAATACTTTGAATTAAATTAAATAGTGAAGAAATTGACTCTCTTATCACAACGCTATCAGTTCTTATTCTTGTTATTAGATCGGCTGAATTATTTTTTAAATGAAAAGCGTAGTCTTTATTAATCAAACTAGAAAAAAGCCTTTTAGAAATTTTTTCTTGCGTTTGATACATGAATTTACTTTCTTCCCAAAAAAAGAATGCCAGGAATAAATTTTTGATCAAAATTATAACTAATAAAACAAAAAGAATAAAAATTGAGATATAAAAATCTTTTAATTCAAACAGATTGTATATTTGGTTTATATATCCGTATTTATCTAAAAAGTTATTATCCACAAGACTATATATAAATGGGAAAATTGCACTTATGCTTATTATTTCAAGCAACAAAACAATTATGCTTAAACAAATTAAAATTACGAATTTTTTTTTCTCACTTTTTTCTAAAAAGTTCCAGATATATTTAGTTACCATTTATTTAATTTTATTTAATCTTTTTCCTCTATAGATGAAAAAGAGGTATTGGAAAAAAAACTATAAAGTTTTATCATTAATTCTATTTATTATATAAAACTGAAGTAATGCCTCTATTTAAATTTACAGAGGGTGAGTATTTCGTATGTACTCTTATTTTTTTGATATTTGGTTGTCTAGTAAAAATTTCTCTTTTTAAACTTCTATCACTTTTATCAAAGGAAACTTTTATTATCTTTATTTTTTTATTGGAAATTTTAATCATTCTTTTAGCGAGATCGATTATTTTAGTGGGCTCATTATCATTTCCTATATTGTAAATTTGATTTTTTCTTCCTTTACTGATGACCAAACTTACTGCTTTTGCTGCGTCATCAATATGGCAGAAAGATCTTATTTGATTTCCAGTACCAAATATTTTTATAGTTTTGTTTTCGTTTATATTTTTCTTAAATTGGGAAATAACAAAATCATCTCTTTGATGAGGTCCATAAACATTAAAAAATCTTATAATATTATATTTTAATTTATGTTTTTCAAAAAAAGCTTTTACATAATATTCACCAGCCACTTTGCTAACACCATAAGAAGATTTTGGCATTAATTCTGCATTTTCTTTTATAGGTTTATTATCTCCATTTCCATAAACTTCAGAAGAAGATGCAAATATAATTTTTTTAATTTTTTGTTTAACACTTGCTTTTAAAACATTTTTTGTGCCCTCAATATTAACATTAAGACAGTCATAACTATTTTTTTCTGTTTTTTT
>Ga0209425_10002831_pt1 | contig 18870 bp, 16 predicted proteins | sample COG_05_FD_184749 | JGI IMG/M metagenome (GOLD analysis project Ga0209425, IMG submission 184749) | Pelagic Microbial community sample from North Sea - COGITO 998_met_05 (SPAdes) (version 2) | ecosystem: Environmental > Aquatic > Marine > Neritic zone/Coastal water | place: Helgoland, sampling...
GCTTGGCGCCAAGTATGGAGTTAAATTTTCACCTGTTGACTATTATGTTGAACTTATTGGCGTTTGGGAAGATATAAATAACCGTTATGATGATGAAATCCCTGAACATATTAAGCTTATTTGTGAAGCATATGCTCAGGGTATTAATAAATATGCATTTGAACATCAACAAGAGGTAGAAAAAGAATTATTTCCGCTAACGGGGAAGGACATCATTGCTGGGTGGATGTATCAAATCCCATATTTATACGGTATAGAGAAAGTTTTAGGTAAATTATTTAAAAGTAGTAAGCCAAGCTTTTCTTCAAATATTACTTCTAAAAATGATGATTTTGATCCTCTGAATATTGATTTAATCGGTAGTAATGTTATCGCAGTTGCACCTAATAAATCCGAGGATGGATATACTAGACTTTTATTAAATACACATCAACCATGGAGCGGTCCGACAGCATGGTATGAAGCTCAAATACATAGCGAAGATGGTTTAAACATGACTGGTGGACTTTTTCCAGGATCGCCTTTGGTAAATCATGGTCATAATGAAAATATTGGTTGGTCTTTTACCTCTAATAACCCTGATTTGATAGATATTTACGAATTAGAAATAAATCCGTTAAATGAAAATCAATATTTATATGATGGCGAATGGAGAAATTTAGATTCCAGAGAAATTAAATTAAAAATAAAGATTCTGGGGCCTTTTAAGTGGACAGTTAAAAAGAAAGTATATAAATCTATTCATGGACCTGTATTGAAACAATCACATGGTACGTACGCAATAAAATATGCAGGAATAAATGAAATGAGGACTGTAGAGCAGTTTTATAGAATGAATAAATCAAAGAACATGAAAGAATTTAAAAGTGCTATGGAAATGCAGGCGCTACCAATGTACAACACTGGGTATGCTGATAAAGAAGGAAATATCTTTTATGTATATAATGCACTAATACCAAAAAGGAGTAAGGGCTATAATTGGAATCAAATTGTTAAGGGTAACACATCTAAAACCAACTGGAATGAATATATAAAATTTCAAAATCTTCCTCAAACTACAAATCCACCTTCTGGGTATTTCCAAAATTGTAATGCCAACCCATTTTTAGCTACGGGTTTTCTTGAAGAGATAACCTCAAAGGGTATCACAAAGGATGCCGGTATTGAGACTCATCAAACAAATAGATCGCTTAGAGCTATAAAACTTTACGGAGGAGATCGTAAAATTAGTAGAAGTGAATTTTATAATTATAAATTTGATAATCAGTATGCAAAAAATTCAGTAATGGCATTTGCTATTGATAGTTTTATTGAAGACTTTAAAACTGAAGATTTAGAATTATTAGCAGCTGTGGACTTGCTAAAAAATTGGAATTTAAGAACAGACTTTGATAATAGAGCTGCTGCATTAGCGATTCTTACATTCCCCCTTGAGTTTGATATTTCTGACTACGAGCATGATCTTGCTCAAATTACTAAAAATTTAAAAGAATCTATTTCTAAATTAAAAAGTAGTTTTGGAAGGTTTGATGTTCCCCTCGGACAAGTACAGCGTCTAATAAGGGGTGATGTTAGCTATCCGCTCGATGGTGGTCCTGGAAATATGAGAGCTATATATTCAACTTGGGAAGATGGCAGGATGGTTGCAAAAGTTGGTGACTGTTATGTTCAAATAGTTGAATGGAGCCCGGAAGGGAAAGTAAGCGCAAAGTCTATTCATCAATTCGGATCTAGTACAAATGATAAAAATTCAAAATTTTTTAATAATCAATCAAAATTATTTTCAGAGAAAAAAATGAAACCAGTTTGGAGTAATATTAATGATATTAAAAAGAATCTTCATTCCAGTTACAGTGTAACGTCAAATAATTAAATAAAACAAATATGATTATAGATGCTGCATGAGGCCAGTATTAATGGATTATAATAAAGTTTTATTCTACTATGAATGATATGAGAGCTAAATAAAAATTTCATTAAATAAATCATACAATATTGAGACATATTATGTCGTTAATTATTACTTCAATGAGCTATTGTCTTTTAATATTGTTAGTAAATCAGTTTAGGATTAAACTTTGAAAGGAATATGATATTATGAAAATTGGTCGTAACGAAGTATGTAACTGTGGAAGTGGGAAAAAGTATAAACAGTGTCACCAATTGAAAAAAAATAGCCAATCTGCTCAATTGGTATACCTTGCTGTTATTTCGTTAGGTATAGTTACGATTTTTTTCTTTGGTAGTACAAAATTTAATTCTTCTAATGCTTCATCTGGTTTATCACCAAAACCTTTTTCGGAAAAGGCAGGAAATTTAAAAAGACCTAAAGGAGATGCCCCCAATGGTAAAATATGGTCTGTTGAGCATGGGCACTGGCATAATAAAAATAAAAAAAACACGCATTAAAACTTTTTACAAATAATCAATGTATAGGAATGGTATTACATGGATAGAAAATTAGCTACAATTTTTGCTTCAGACGTAGTAGGCTTTAGTAAAATGATGGGTACAGATGAAGTCAATACATTAAAGATCCTTAAAGAAAGGAGAAAGGTGATTGATAAGATTATTGATGATCATGACGGAATCATCTTTGGCAGTGCAGGCGATAGTGTAATTGCTGAATTCGCTAGTCCAATAAAAGCTGCTCAGGCAGCAGTAGATACTCAACTAAAAATGAAAACGATGAATCATGGGTTGGAGGATTCTGAAACTATGATTTTTAGAGTCGGAATTAATATAGGCGATGTAATGATAACAGAAAACAACTTATTCGGTGATGCCGTCAACATAGCTGCCAGACTCGAAGCTGCAGCCAAGCCATCAGGTATTTGTGTATCTCAAACAGTTTTTGATATGATTAATCGTAAAATTATGGTCTCGTTTGAAGATGCTGGTCAATTAGATTTAAAAAATATTGAATTCCCAATTAAGGCTTTTCATGTTTTGGAAAATAAAGGAACACCTAGGTTTACTCAAGATTCTGATAAGATACAAAAAGAAGTAAAAGAAGTTGAACCAGGGTCTGTTGCCGTAATGATGTTTAAAAATTTAAGTAATGACGAGGAACAAGAATATTTTTGCGAGGGATTTTGTGAAGATCTTCTTTCCATGCTTTCAAGATTTAATAAGCTTGTAGTTATTTCAAGTCATGCTAGTTTTGCCTATAGGAATAAAAGTAAAGATTTCCCAGAAATTGGAAAGGAACTCGGTGTTAAGTACGTTATTAATGGGAGCGTAAGAAGGTTAGGAAAAAAAATGAGAATAAATGCGCAACTTGTTTCAACTGAAAATAAAAAATCGCTTTGGACGAACAATTATGATTTGTCTATTGATGAAGTATTTGACGTTCAAGATCAAATAGCAGAGCAGATTGTCTCCACTATTGTTGGTAGAGTAGAATCAGATGCGCTAGAGAATATTAAATCAAAAAGGCCTGAAAATATGGGAGCTTATGAGTTAGTATTAAAAGGATTAGACTATGCTAGAAAAGGGAATGTAATAAAAAAAAATACTGAAAATGCTGTAAAGTTTTTTGAGAAAGCTATAGACCTTGATCCTAACTACGCTCGCGCTCATGCATGGAGAGCATGCTCATTGGGAAATTTATCTGATTGGGAAACTAAACCAGATTCAGCATTATTTAAATCTGCAATCGCATCAGCGTATAAAGCACTAGAACTAGATTCTAATGACCCTGAAGCTCATCGTGTTATGGGATCTATAAAATTCTTTTTTGAAAAAGATATTGAATTAGGCATTTATCATCTCGAAAAAGCAAAAGATTTATGCCCAAGTGATGTTTATATTATTTCTAGGTATGCATTAGTTTTAATATACACCGGTGATATAGAAAGCGCACTAAAGGAGCTTAATAGGGCTACAAGGTTAGACCCATTTTCTCATGATATTTTATATGTGGAGGAAGGAATGTGTTATTTTTGGCTTGAAAATTATGAGAAAGCTATAGAAAGCTTTAGAAAAGTAAAATTAATGCAACAGAATTTATTTTATTTGTCCGCATGTTATTTTAAACTTGGTAAGTCTGATAAAGCAATAGAGTGTCTGAAAGAAGCTGAGGTGGTTTCAGGATCCGATGTTGAATCTTTCATTAAATCACTTCCATATACAAAACCTAAAATGATTGATTTTTTTAATTCTTGTTTTCTTAATTAATCTTAAAAGTACTGTTTTTTCTGTCAAATTATCGTAATTATTTAATGAACTATTTATTTTTTTCCTAAAATGATAAAAGATCCAAATGCGATATTTATTTATATCGTTAGTTTAATAGGTTTAATACACTACCTAAAGTCGATAAGCGCTTTAGAAAAAGTTTTTAAATACGCTCCTCCAATAATATGGATATACTTTTTACCGATGCTAAGCTCAGGTATTGGAATAATACCAACTGCTTCTCCTATCTATTCGTGGACTTCAAAATACTTATTGCCTCCAGCTCTTATATTATTGCTATTATCTTCAAATATAAAGATTCTTTCAACTCTTGGATCTAAGGCTATTGGCACAATGCTTTTTGGCACACTAGGTATAGTTTTAGGTGGTCCTATATCCCTACTTGTATTTGGAAGCTTTTTACCAGAGGATGCCTGGATGGGCTTAGCGGCGTTATCAGGTAGTTGGATAGGTGGAAGTGCAAACATGGTTGCTATCGGTAAATCAATTGGCACCAGCGATAATCTTTTTGGAAATATGATTGTTATTGATACTGTCGTTGGGTATGGTTGGATGGGGATTGTAATTTTAATATCAGGCCATCAAAAAAGTATAGATAAATGGAATAATGCTGATACTCGTATCGTCGATGATTTAAATATAAAAATGAGCACAGAAGATTCAAAACGACCTACTTCTTTTAACGATTTATTAACAATCGTAGTTGTTAGCTTATTTTTAGGGCTCTTTTCTTTAGAGTTGGGCAAGCTAATACCTGATTTAGGGAAAGTAGTTACTAGTTTTGGATGGACAATAATTTTAGTTTCACTAATTGGTGTTTCTTTATCTTTTACTAAATTATCAGACTTAAATAATGCAGGGGCATCCCATGTTGGAAATTTATTTTTATACATACTTTTAGGCACAATTGGAGCAAAAGCCAATATCACACAAATTGGAGACCTTCCTTATTATATTGCTGTAGGCATACTTTGGATATTTATTCATGCAATAATCTTATTTTTTGGTGGACGGTTATTAAAAGCTCCAATGTTTTTGATTGCAACTAGCAGTCAAGCAAATATTGGTGGTGTTGTTAGTGCACCTATTATTGCAACTGTTTATAAAAAGTCTCTTGCACCAGTAGGTTTATTAATGGGTGTAATTGGTAATATAATAGGTATTTATGCAGGTTTATTTACAGCCTGGCTACTTTCATTAGTTGGGGGAATATATTATTAATATTAAAAATTTGATAATTCTAACGTTCTCATTTTTTTTATTAAAATGCGCTAGCATCGAAACAGCAGACATAATTTATTTTAATGGTAATATTTATACTGGTATCAAAGAAGACACAAGGCAAAATTATATAGCAACAAAAAATAATCGCATCCTAGAATTAGGTATCGATAATTACAGTCACTTAATAAGTAGTAATACTAAACTTATTGATTTAAAGAATAATTTTTTACTTCCTGGTTTTATAGATAATCATACTCACTTTATTTACGGTGGAACAAAATTAAATAACATAAGTCTCCAAAATTCACGAACTCAATATGAATTTATTAATTCTTTCAAAGAATACATCCCAAATATTAATAATGGTCTATGGTTACAAGGTGGTAATTGGGACCATGAAAACTGGGGTGGAGTACTACCCAACAAGTCTTGGATAGATAGTCTTACAAATAATAACCCAGTTCTTGTAAGTAGAGTAGATGGTCACATGGCACTTGCTAACTCAAAAGCATTAGAAGAAGCAAATATAAATGAAAATACCCCCAACCCTGTTGGGGGTGTAATAGTTAAAGATATAAATACTGGAATTCCAACTGGTATACTTAAAGACACAGCAATTGATATTGTTCGAAAACTCATTCCAAAGCAGTCACATTCTGAACAAGACAGTATTTTAAAAACTTCTATGAATTACGCATCCTCTCAAGGAATTACTCAAATTCATGATATGGCGACCTGGGATGACTTACAAACGTTTAGAAGAAATAAAGATAAATTAACTTTGAGAATAAAAACCTATACATGGTATGAGGATTGGGAAAAACTAATTGACTTGATTGATAAATATGGAAAAGGGGATAACATACTTAGGTGGGATGGAATAAAGGCAATGATAGATGGTTCTCTTGGATCTCGAACCGCATGGATGCACAACCATTATCTTGATGATAAAAACACAAATGGTATCATGCGTATAAAAGACACTAATAGCTTTAAGAAAATGATAACAAATTTAGATAAAAACGGCATTCAATTAGCAATCCATGCCATCGGAGATAAAGCAAATGATTGGATAATAAAGCAATCTATGAATTTGAATAAAGTCAATGGTTTGATTGATAGACGAATACGCATTGAGCACGCCCAACATTTAACCAAAGATGCAATTGAAAAAATTATAAACAATGACATAATTCCATCAATGCAGCCTTATGGCTGTATCGATGATACTAGATGGATGCATAAAAGAATTAATAGTGATTTGATGTCAAGGACTTATATTTTTAAAACATTTATAGATAAAAATGTAAACCTGACTTTTGGATCTGATTGGGATGTAACACCATTAAACCCATTGTTTGGAATCTATGCTGCTGTTTCAAGAAAAACGATTGATGGTAGCAATCCAGCTGGCTGGAATCCGGAACAAAAATTAACAGTTGAGGAAGCAATATCTTGTTATACAAATAATAATTCGTATGCAGTATTTAGTGAAAAAAACATAGGAGTTTTGCAAAAAGACATGCTAGCCGATTTTGTGGTATTATCAAAAGATATAACATCTATTAAAATCGATGACATATTAAAAACAAGAGTTCTTAATACAATATACAATGGAAAAGAGGTTTTTAGAGCTTTTAACTAGTTTGTCTATTTTAATTTTATGTTCATACATACAGATGTTCAGCCTCATTTAATTTTTTTAGTTATATTGCTAACTCTTAGCTGGAGTTTTGCCACCTGGCTTACTATGCAAAGCAAAAAGCGATTTTGTGAACTGTTACCACAAATTATATGGCTTTCTAAACATGGTTTATTGATAGGGACATTTTTAATGATTATTAATCTGTGGTTTTTATCTTTATTTTATGAAGATTTAAAATTATCTATGACAATAATTTTTGTTTCGATTATTATTGGCATAGGTAGTTATTTGGCTAAATATTTTGAATGGTTAGTGTTTGTCCAAGATGTGAAAGAAGGATTTTGGAAATCTAAACTTAATGTCTATTTTAAAAATAATTATGGAAATGGGTTAGGACCACTTAGCACACAAAAGATTTTACAAAGCATGATTCCAAACTGGTGGGTTCAATTACTACCGAATCATTATCAACTTGAAATAGAAGAAGCAATGGAAATAATTACGGAAAGATCACATGATTATGCATTAAGAAGGGGAAAAATGAATTAACTATTTTGGTAATTTATATATTTTACCTTCTTTCATTACGAAAACAACATTTTGAAGTGCTGTTATATCTTTAATTGGGTTTCCTTCAACAGCTATTAAATCTGCTAACTTTCCTGATTCAACTGACCCTAATTCATCACTAATACCTAGCATTTCTGATGCAGTAATAGTTGCTGATCTAATCGCTTCCATTTCAGTCATGCCGCCCTTTACCATATATGAAAACTCCATTGCATTATTACCATGATACGAAACGCCTGAATCTGTACCGAATGCGATCTTAATACCGAATTTATAAGCAGTAGTAAAAGTATTTAATAATCTAGGACCAATTTCTAATGCCTTAGGAATAATGATAGGGGGATAATAACCAATTATTTTTGCTTTTTCAGCCACGAACATACCCGCAGATATCGTCGGCACATAATATGTTCCATGCTTCTTCATTAATGCCAAAACTTCGCCGTCCATTATAGTACCATGTTCTATTGAATGAACACCCGCTCTAATAGCCCTCTTCATACCTTCAGGGCCATGCGCATGAGCAGCAACATGCATATCGTAATCTTGAGCAGCTTCAACTATGGCCTTAATTTCTGATTCTGTAAACTGAGGATTTTTACTATTCTTAGCTACACTCAATACACCACCAGTAGCAGAAATTTTTATTAAATCAGAACCATTTTTATATCTTTGACGAACTGCTTTTCTTGCATCACTGGGCCCATTAATAACACCATCTTCAGGTCCTAAATCTGCTGAAAAATTCATATTTAATCCGCTTGAAGGGTCCGCATGGCCTCCAGTTGTGGCAATTGATTTACCGGCACTGAAAATCCTTGGACCATTTACATAGCCAGCGCTTATGGCATCACGCAAGCTATTGCTAATAACTCCTCCAAGCTCTCTAACAGTTGTAAAACCAGCCATAAGTGTTTTTTCTGCATACGGTATAGACCTATATGCATATTCATCAAGGTCCATATAAAATTTTTCCATATAACTTTTTGGACTACTTTGAATTGATAAGTGGGTATGCATGTCCATCAAACCAGGTAATACAGTAAATTCTTTTAATGATATTAGGCTATCTTTAGGTCCAGGCTGTATATGTCCTCTTAATATTGCTTGTATTATGCTACCATTAATAACAATTGTCACCATCTCTATTGGAATCTCTGTAATACCATCAATGAGCCTACCGGCTTGAATATATGTCTTTTGACAAATAACAAAACTTGTCAAAATCACAACTAGCATAATATTTTTTATTTTACTCATGCATAGAAAGTATAAATACAATTTTATTAAAAATAATATTATTTAATTTAAACTATGGATTCAGACATTCAAATACCACTCATTTTAGATGGTGCTATGGGTACCGCTCTAATGATGCGAGGTATTAAAGCGCCATTACCGTTATGGTCTGCTGTTGCTAATTATGAAAACTTTGATGATGTAATAGCTATTCATAAAGAATATATTAAAAGCGGATGTAATGTAATCACTACTAATTCGTTTAGAACTACTCCTAGAACTTTTAGAAAAGCTGGTTACAGTAATTCTAATGCCGTCGTTAAAAGTGAACAATCACTTAGATTAGCTATAGAAGCTGCTAACACAGCCAGAAAGGGAAGAAACGTTTTGGTTGCAGGATCTATAGGACCATTAGAAGATTGTTACGAACCAAACGATTTTCCAGGTAAAAGCATTGCTATAGATGAATATATTCATCTAATTAATATATTTAATCATCAAGCCGTTGACTTATTACTCTATGAAACGATGGGCAATTTTGAGGAAATTAAGACACTATTAGAAATTGATATTAATACAAATAAAAAGAAGTGGCTAAGTATGGTTTTAAAAAATGAAAATCAAATTCTTGATGGTACAAATATTACAGAAGTTTTTAGGCTCGCTTATAATAATTCAGTTGATACAATACTCATAAACTGCTCAACAATTCACAACACCATTAGAGCAATACCAAAAATAAAAAGACATTGGCCAGGTAAGTGGGGTGTCTATCCAAACTTGGGAGAGGACATGCCAACAAAAGATGGATATATCGATAGTAAAATAAATGATATAGATATTGCAGAACAATTAATGTTTGCCGCTAGCAAAGGCGCTAGTGTTCTTGGTGCTTGCTGTGGCTCCACTCCTGATACAATTAATCACATTATTAAAAACCTTAAAATAGAATAAATAGATAGCTAGATTTGATTTCAATGAAACGTTATTATTTAATCAAAATCGCTATATTTTTAAGTTTTTTCCTTTCCTTAACTTTAGGCCAAAATAAAAAAGAAATTCAAATTATCAAATTTCTAGAATCTCGATATAGCGCTAACATTGACTCTGTTAGCCTTTTTCTTGACAATAATTTTATATATTATCATTCTCCATACGTTGGTTTAGGTATAACTACTGAAGTGACAAATCTTGGGATAATGATTAAAGCGGTATCGCCTTTTATTAAAGCAACTAATATGTTAAATAAAGGCGATGTAATACTTCAGGTAAATGATTATAAGTTAAGTAATAATAATAGTGAAGATTATTTTATAAGAAAAACCAAGGGTGCGGCTGGTGATTCGCTAAAATTAATATTTAGTAGAAATGGCGAGTCTATGTCGACCCTGGTATTTTTGACAAAACAGCAGCTCCAGCAACGTTCTGATAAATTTATCGAAGATATAAAAAGTTATGGAAATAGGTGGTTTGATTACGAATTGAGTATAATAGATATTTTTTCAAAAAAAAACAGGTTTGTTATCCATTACAGCTGGGAGGGAAGCCTAGTAGAAAAAGGACCTAATTATAGCTTTAGAGCTATAGAAATAATTAAAACATCTCGAAAAAGTAATAAAATAGTTTCAATTGAAGCTACTTGGACGGAAAAGCAATTCATTGATCAATTTAACTAAGGTTATCAACAGTATTAACCATTTCGGAATGAATTAAGTTATTTGATACTAGTACTTCATTATCAAAAATTGAAAATTTTTCTCCTTTAAGATTTGTTAGCTTTGCACCAGCTTGTTTAGCAATTAAAGCGCCGGCAGCCAAATCCCAAGGCTTAACATCACATTCCCAATATCCGTCGACTTTTCCAGATGCAGTATGGCATAAATCAACAGCCGCTGCTCCTGATCTTCTAACTCCTTGTGTTAAATCTGTAAATTTTTTAAATAGTTCCATATTAAAATTCCATTTATCTCCATGGTTATATCCAAAGCCAGTAACTAAAAGACTATTAATAAGATCTTTATTTTTTGAGACCTGGATAATATCATCATTGCAATAAGCCGAACTAGTATTTGTCGCAAAATATATATTATTCATAGGCAACTCAATCACCACACCTACTATAGTTTCGTTTTCGTGCATCAAGGCTATAGATATTCCGTAACAGGGATAGCCATGTACAAAATTCGTAGTGCCATCAAGTGGGTCGATAACCCATGTAAAGTTGGAAGGTTTCAATTTTTTTCCAGATTCCTCTGCTAAGAAACTATGATCTGGGAATTTTGAACTTATTAATTCTATAATCTTTTTTTCAGAATCAATATCCGTTTGAGTAACAAGATCTGTTAAGCTTTTGTAAGTTTTAACAGAATTATTATAAGATGAATTGATAACGGTCGCTGCCGATTTTGCAGCAAAAATTGCCGTTTCTAAAAAAATATGATTATCTCCTTTATTCATTATTTACTTTGAAATATTCTTGAGTCATTTTTTTCAATGCTCCAGTAAGAAAAATTATTGATATAAGGTTAGGGAATGTCATAAATCCAAGGGCAGCATCTCCGAACGCCCAAACCGTTTCTATCCCGGCATTTGCTCCTATAAAAACAAAAAGGATATAGACTAAGCGGTACCAATATATTGCCTTTTCACCAAAGAGGTATTCTGTTGCTCTATCACCATAAAAAGACCAACTAATAGCAGTAGAGGTTGCGAACAATAATACAGATAGGGTAATTATCTTATCTCCATAGTTAAAAATCCAACTTAAACCATTTTTGAAAGCAAATGATGTCAGGAGACTTCCATTTATTAAATCCATACCTCTAAAAATACCTATAGTTATTGCATTATTATATTCTTCAATAGAACTAGCAGATATACTTACATAATACTCAGTATGTTTCCATGCACCAGTACATAGAATTACTAAACCAGTTAAAGTACAAATAATAATAGTATCTATATACGGCCCGAGCATTGCTACGGCGCCTTCTCGTACTGGAAAATTTGTTTTTGCTGCAGAATGTGCGATTGCTGCACTTCCTTGCCCAGCTTCATTTGAATAAAGACCCCTTTTAATACCCATTAACATAGTATTAAGCATTGTCATTAAAGCGCCGCCTCCAGCTCCTATAACAGTAGCAGTAGGATTAAAAACGCCATTTAAAATAAGTGAAAAAGCCTCGCCAATCTTTTCTGAATGATAGACGAGTACTAAAACAGAAGCTAATACATATATTACCGCCATAATTGGTGCTAGGTAGCCAGTAACTTGGCCAATCCTTTTTATACCACCAATAATTACTGCACCAACAACAGTGGCTAGAATAATACCAATGAATATTTGCTGAAAATTAAAACTTATAATACCAAATAAAGTTCTATCTAAGTTTAAAAAGTGATCTGAACCAAGAAGTTGCACAGATTCAGAATAAATTTGATCTGAGATAGTAAAGGATTGTATCGCATTTCCTGTAGCAAAAGAACAAATTATAGCGAAACCTGCGAAAGCTATCGCTAGCCATTTCCACTTTTTACCCATGCCATTTTCAATCGTATACATAGGTCCACCTGCGGTGAAACCACTAGAGTTTATTTCTCTATATTTGACTGATAGAGTGCACTCCGCATATTTTAGAGTAGTGCCAAAAAAAGCAGTAATCCACATCCAAAATAATGCACCTGGTCCACCGTAATACATTGCTGTTGCCACACCTGCTATATTTCCAACACCAACAGTTGCAGAAAGAGCTGTTGTCAATGCCTGAAAATGATTTAAGTCACCTTTGTCAGCTGGGTCATCATACTTACCAGCAGTAACATTAATTCCATGTTTTAAATATTTTAGTTGAGGAAAACCGAGTCTTACAGTGGCAAAAATTCCTGTCCCTACTAAAGCCAATACCATTAAAGGGATTTCCCTTATCTTAGGAAAACTCCAGACTTGTTCAAATAATTCAACACCGAATGCGTAAAGCAAAAATGTTATTATTGCAAAAAAAACTATCCCAGATCGTTTTCTGTCCATTGTTATACCTAATGTTTCATTTAAATTAAGAACATATATTATAATAAAGACTTGGGAACGACAATCAAGAAATTAAAATTTTAAAATTAAGAGAAAATCATTATACAAAATTTAAAAAAATATATTTGCGGGGTGGATGAAGTAGGTAGAGGGTCGTTAGCTGGGCCAGTAGTTGCAGCTGCTGTGATTTTACCAACTAAACATTATATTGTTGGGCTTAATGATTCAAAAAAGCTAAGCGCAAAAAAAAGAATTGAGCTATCAATAAAAATAAAACGAATAGCCATCAGTATAGGCATCGCGTCAATAGAAGCTTCTACTATAGATAGGGTTAATATAAGAAATGCTACTATTCAAGCAATGAAAGATGCGATAAAAAATTTAAAAAAACGACCTGATTTAGTTTTAATTGACGGATTAGATAAACTAGATATCGATTTACCTAATAAAAATATCGTTGGAGGAGATAATTCTGAAGAATGTATTATGGCTGCTTCAATATATGCAAAAGTAAGCAGAGATAAATTAATGGAAACTTATGCACTACAATATCCTAATTTTGGTTTTCAAAACAACAAAGGCTACGGAACTAAATTCCATTTAAATGCATTGAAAAACTGCAATCCATCACCGATACATAGATTAACTTTTAAACCTATGAAAAATAAAAAAAGTAGAATCTTATAATAAAAGACAGGTTTAAATTCTTAAAGCTTTATATGGTTACATATGGAACTGATTGTTTAAATCTTTAGAGAATTTTAAAATCAATTATAAAAAAATGATACTATTAGGTTACGAAATTAAAAATAAAGTAATGGCAGCTTTAGGGGTACTTATCCTTATTTATTCTCTTTTTTTAAATGAGAGATATGGTATGCCCTCAAAAATATTTCTAGGTGCAATTGGATTTGCGCTTACAGGCTTAAGTACCGGAAATAAAAAGTTTTTATCTGAATTAAAGGCAATTGTTATTATTGTCTTAATTGCTCTATCAGTTAAAGTAACTCTCTTGGAAGCATACATTGTACCTACCGGGAGCATGGAAAAAACAATTATGACTGGAGATTTTTTAATTGGTAGTCGTTTTGTATATGGCCTCAGAACTCCTGATTGGGTAGGTATTCCATATACTGATATCGGATTTTTTATACCTTCTTTTCAGCTACCAAGATTTAAAGTTCCAGAAGTCGGAGATGTTTTAATTTTTAAATATCCCAGAGATAAATACGTTAAATACGTTAAAAGGTGTGTTGCCGGCCCTGGTGATACAATTATAATTAATCATAAACAAGTATACATAAATGGCATTCTAACAGAACTTCCTGAAAACTTTGTTTTCTCCCAAAAGGAAATCCCAATATCAATGAAACAAAGAGAAATATATTTAAGTTCTGAAACTAATATTAATAAAGATAATATGGGGCCAATAGTGATACCAAAAAAAGGTGACAAGTTTGAGATTAATACAAATACCAATTGGCGTGAGTTACTCCCAATAATGATGATGGATGGGAATACAGCCAAACTTGTAAGTGAATCCAAAACATATAACTTTACACTTCAAGATCCATTTGAATTGCATAGAAGAAAAGACCATCCTTCTGTTTTCGACCCATACTTTGGCTGGGGAGAAGGTAATTTAATTAATCCATGGTCGACAAAAATTTTAGATAGTCATTTTGAGTTTTTAGAAGTCAATGGTAAACCATTAAATGAATGGAAGATATACGAAGTAAAACAAGATTATTATTGGGCTATGGGTGATAATAGAGATGACAGTTTGGATTCAAGATATTGGGGACTTATTCCAGAAAAATTTATTCTTGGAGAGGCTTTATTTGCGTATTTCTCATTGGATTTAAAAACATGGATTCCAAGATTGAATAGAATAGGTACACTGATAAACTAGAATTTTCGTGCGCGCATTATTTACTCTTTTAATAATTTCGATCGGCTCAATTAAGATTTCAACCTGTCCTGAGCCACCTCGAATGAATATAAACTTTCAGTATAATGGTTCAATCAAAGATATCATGCCAACTATCAAAGATTATCTAGAAAGTCAAGAATACGATATTATTCATTACGCTCCTGAGTCTGGGTTCATATTAACTGATTATAAATTATTTAAACTAAATACCGGAAAGGTTTTTTTAGCTTTATCAATTAATATCAATGATTTAGTAGTGGTGGTTGGTATGGGGAAATATGAAATTGTAACATCTGGAATAGGCAATCCAGATGATATTTTAAAAATGAAAACTGTTGATAAATTACCTTATCGATTGCAGAAAAAAATATTTCTCCCCATAATAGAGGCACTTGAAAAGAGAGGATTGAAACTAGTAAAAACGAGGAGATGATTACAGTTTTATGAAATTATTAAAATTTATAAAAATAATCTCCCATAAATACATTCGTTTATATAAATTTACAGTCTATTGTGAGTATAGAGTTTAACAATCAGGATAGTCGTTTAGGCTATCTAAACGAAAAGCTAGATGACCTGCTTGAAGGAATTAATTCTTCTTATGGAGAAGAATTATTTAATGAACTGGTTATGAGGCTCGACCGTACCATTAATGATTTTAATGATGAGATCAGTCAACTAACCGAGGCCGTAAAAGGCAACTCTGATAAGAGAGCTGAAATTATTCATACTTTAATGGAAGGTAACGATTCAATATCTAGTGAACCAAACACTCAAGAAAATCATGAACAGTCATCAAACTTAGATTCTGAAATTATGAGTGAATGGGAAAAACGGCTTGAAGGCTTAAAGTAGCATTAATAAATAAAGGAAATAAAAATTGAGAAATGCGGATAAAATTATCATTGGGTTACTTATCGTTCTTTTTCTTGGGGCTGGATATTTTCAATATTTAGCAGACGAGCTAAATAAAAGAATGGATGAAATCAATACAATTGATCAAAAGCTTGTGGACAAAGTTGAAGATCAATTTGCCGATAGTCTTCGACAATACAATTTAAGATTTATTGGAAGAGGTAAACACCTGCGAAAGGCACAAATAGATATCATAGACAATACTGATCTGATAATCAAAAATACCGATTCATTACTCAGTTTAATTGATGATGTGGACTTTAAGTTAGATAACTTTATAAGAGAGACTGGAAGAAATTTTAAGAATGTAACAAATGACCTTGAAGACTTATCTGATGATGTCCGAAGCAGTGCTAGGCGAACAAAACAAAAACTTGCTGACTTGGAACAATCAAAGGAACAATTAACTAAAGATTTAAAAGAGATAAAGTCTCTTCCAAGTATTATTAAAAGCATTCAAAAAATGAAAGAGGAAGAAGCTAAGGCGGCAGAAAAATAAACTTCCAATACAAAAACTATATCAACAAAAAAGGGACTTTAGGTGTTCCTTTTTTTGTTTTATTTAACTTCCTAAAAAATATTATTTATCAAAATTCTAAGTTTGTCCTTAAAAATTATACTGTATGGTATATTAGTTATTAAATATATTTTATATAATAGAACATACAATTCGATATCTTAATGGCATATAACATATATTATGTATAATAGGATATATATTTAATGTCCGAAAGTTTTAAGAGTAAAGCATTTGGTATTATAGCCTGTATAACAGTTGCGATAACATCAATTCAACTATCTGAATATCTAGGAATACATTTACTTGGATTTGAAAAAAGTCCAATATCACCAATCATGATAGCCATTATAGTTGGAATATCAATTGCAAACTTCAACTCAATGATTATTAATGCACTAAAACCTGGTTTAGATTTTTGTATAAAAGTATTACTAAAAATTGGAATTATTTTATTAGGGATACGTTTAAGCCTAATAGATTTAATTAGTTATGGTACTAAAGGGTTAATTGTCGTTATCCCGTGCATTATCATTACTATATTCTTAGTTCAGGTGTTACGAAAAAATCTTAAGATATCAGAAAAACTATCATTGCTAATTGCTGTCGGCACCAGTATTTGTGGAGCTACAGCAATTGTGGCTTTAGCGCCTTCAATTAAAGCTAAAAAATCAGAAATTACTTATGCAATTGCGAATATTACAATTTTTGGACTCTTTGCAATGTTTTTATACCCAATATTTGCGCATTTTTTATTTTCTCAAGATATTGTTTCAGCAGGTCTTTTCCTTGGTAGTTCAATTCATGAGACAGCTCAAGTAGCTGGATCTGCTATGATTTACAGCGATCAATATGAAGAACCAAATATTATTGCTGTTGCGACTGTTACAAAATTAATTAGAAATACGCTTATGGTAATTGTTATACCCTATTTAGCTCATAAATCAATGTCTGTACAAAAAAAATCGTATAAAATTTCTGCTATTTTCCCTTACTTTGTAATAGGTTTTATTGTTTTTGGTTGCATTAGATCATTAGGTGATTTTTATTTTCTTGATAATGAGATATATTTAGCTACTTGGAAAAATTCAATAGTTTTTATTAAAAAAATTGCAGAATTCTTTTTAATCATTGCAATGGCTGCAGTTGGTTTTAATACTTCTTTTGATAATTTTAAAGAACTAGGTATAAAACCTTTTTATATAGGTCTTATTGCGGCAACGACTGTAGGGATTTCTAGCATTTTAATTATATCTATAATCAATAATATTAGCATTTAAATAACATTTTATTACTTAATAAAGTAAGTACTTATATACCCTAATCCTTTTATTTTTATTTTTTCTCTTTTTTGAAATTTAAAACTGTCTGCAACTAGTGATTTTACTTCTTCACTTACTTGGATTTTACCTGGGAGACTAGTTGATTCCATCCTGCTTGCCATATTTACTGCTGAACCCCAGAGATCATAAGCAAATTTATGCTTCCCAATTACTCCCGTTACTACATCACCACAATGTATCCCTATTCTTAATTGGATGTCCATTTTTTCTGTTTCATTGTTAAGAACATCGATTTCTGTTATCATTTCTTTTGCCATTTCAATTAAATTTTTTGATGATTTTAGTGATTCACTGTTTAGTCCTCCGACAGCAAAATAACTATCTCCAATAGTTTTAATTTTTTCTATTTTAAATTTTGAGGATAAGTCATCGAAACAAGAAAAGATTTTATTTAATATAACTACTAGTTCATTGGGTTGTAAATTTTTAGACTGAGGTGTAAAATCAACAATATCTGCAAACAAAATTGAAACACCTTTATGCTTGGTAGCTATATTTGTTTCTCCAGATTTCAATCTATATGCTATATCTTCTGGAAGAATATTAAGTAATAAGTTTTCTGACTTTTCTTGTTCCTCAGCTAGTTTTTTCATCAAAACCTTTTCTTTATCTCTAAGGTGTTTCTTTTCAATACACGATGAAATTCTGGCATCAAGTATTGACTTGTCAAATGGCTTTGTAATGTAGTCATCAGCGCCATTTTCAATACATCTATATATACTATCCGTGTCATCCATTGACGATATCATAATTACAGGTATTTCAAAATAGCGTTTGTCATTTTTCAAATATTTTAGAACCTCAAAACCATTCATTTCAGGCATAACAATATCTAATAAAATCACATCTATTTGATTTCTATCAATGCTCAAACGCAGGAGAGCATCTTTACCATTGTTTGCTGTAAAAACCTCATGACCTTTTTTCGTTAATCTTTTATCAAGAAGATCAGTATTGTTTTTATTGTCATCAACGGCCAAAATAGTCCCCGTCATTTTAGGTTTTTTATCTTTTTGATCTAATGGAATTATACTATCAAGAACATCTTGCACCATGGAAAGGTTTCCGTGGTTTAAATTTTGATCTCCTATTTTTTTAATATTTTTAGAATCAAAACTTATTATACTTCTCAATTCCTCCTCTAACAACCTACCTGATTGTGTTATTTTATCAATATCAGTTTTAAAATTATCAATTGTAACACTGTCTGATTCTTCAATTAAAAGCTCAGAATATCCAATTATTGTATTTAGAGGA
>Ga0209425_10002834_pt1 | contig 18857 bp, 17 predicted proteins | sample COG_05_FD_184749 | JGI IMG/M metagenome (GOLD analysis project Ga0209425, IMG submission 184749) | Pelagic Microbial community sample from North Sea - COGITO 998_met_05 (SPAdes) (version 2) | ecosystem: Environmental > Aquatic > Marine > Neritic zone/Coastal water | place: Helgoland, sampling...
TATGTGGAGAGTAGGGTTTAGTTTTTAGTTAATTTACAAATACAATTTTACCTTCTGATGGAGTTCCTTTTGAATTTAATACAAATAATAAATAAGTTCCATTTTGTAAATTATTTGAATTATTATCTAATTTTATTTCAATTTTATCATTTGAAACTTTTGTAAAATTTATATTTCTAAATTTACTTTCTGATCCTTGAGCGTGTGTAGTTGAACCTGTAGATATTAGACTAACTTTTGATATTTCACCATTAACTTCAATTTCAACTTTTTCACCTCTTTTTATGTCTTTGTCTAAATTCACTATTTGAGGTCTTTTTGCCAATACAGTTTTATCATTAATGTTTTTTGCAAACAGATAAGGGGGATAAAAAATTTCAGCATTCCAAACATCACCCCCTGCTGTTAAAATTCTTCCATCTGGTAACAATAAACTTGAGGCGTGGTAATTTCTTCTAAAATACGAATTACTCATCTCTTTAGTTGTTTGAGTGTTAGGATTATAGATTTCAGGAGTAAATACACTAAATTCTAAATCATTATATGAATGACCACCATTTAGAAAAATATTTCCATCTGGCATAATAGTTGCGTTTCCATCACTTCTAGCAAAGTTCATAGATTTTAATTCTTTAATTTGTGGTTTAAAAGAATCCGAAAAATCAATCAAAAATACTTTATTAGAAGGTGAATATTCTTCACCTTTTTGTTTACCACCAAAAACTAATATTTTGTCTTTTTCTATCATTACTACAGAATTAGTAGAACCAACTGCGCTACCAATAGTTAATAATTTTAGATTATCTTTTTTATGGTCATCAAAATTTGGATTAGAGTGTTCTAAAACTTTTGATATTCCACTTTTTACAAGAGGTATCTCTCCTGTTTTCATAACTCTATAATTGTTATTTACATCCATTACCCAAGTTTTGTTATATGAAATACCAACAATATTTCCATCAGATGATAAAAATGTTCTTGGATAATTCCATTCATCAGCATCTTTATCTCCAAATAAGTCATTACTGTCTGCTTGTTCTAACACTTGCCATCCTTGGTCAATATTTTTTAAATCAATCATTTCAGGAGTAGTGCTTAATATTTTATTTGGTGCATCTACTCCACCAAAAAGAAACATTTTTTCATCTCCAGTGATAACAGCAGAAGCATACCATCTTTTAAAATTTAAATTATTTGAAAGAGAAAACTTTTTATTCAAAACATCATAAATCATAGTTTGATTTTGAGTGTCAGGTAAATTTGTATCTGGGTTTTTATTTCCACCTAATATAAAAACTCTATTATTGTCTAGCACTCTCACTACAGAACAAACGGCATCCATTACTACTGGTTGTTTAAATAAAATATGAGAATTGTCACCAACACCTTTTTTTGGATCCCAAATATCAAAATCTATTCCACTATTAACATCGTGACCTCTCCATTGATGTGAACCGCTATCTCTCTCTAATTCTCTGCCATCTGTAAGAGTTATCTTTTTATTTGATCTTATATCTTTATCATTTTCTTTCTTATCAATACCAAATGTTCCAAATGTCATAACCGTTTCATCTGGTAATAATATTGAATGGATTGCTGTTACATTCCAATCTATTGGTGCTGACCACTGTCCAACAACATCACTATAATTGTTAATTTTTAGATCTAAAATATCTAAGGGAGGTATTTGACGTTCTGATTGTTTAAGAGGATTTATTAAAAACCTTTTTTCATTATGATGCTCCCCCACATATCCTAATGTAGATAAAATTTTTACTCTTTTTTCATACAGATTGACTAACGAACTTATAACAACAACAAAAAACAAAGACAAAAAAATCAACGTAGAAATTATGTAAATTGGTTTTCTTGGTAATTTTAATTTTATCATTTGTTAAGATCACTAGTAAATGCTGTTAAATTATTTATTTTTTGTAATATTACAACATAATTTTAATTTTTTTTCTATTATTTTAAACATCACAAATACTTGTTTGTAATTCTACATTAGAGATATTGTGTCTAATGATGAATCATCATACATAACTGGACAAAACATCTTAGTAGATGGTGGAAAAACTATTATTTAGATACCTAATCTAGCTTTAGAAAAAAAAATTAGTTTATTTCTAAAATGTAGACCACCACGTTGATAGGCTGGATGTGGAAGCGCAGTAATGCGTGTAGCTGACCAGTACTAATAGCTCAATTGGCTTGACTTATACACTGAAAAAAAAATTATAAAGTTAATAGATAAAAGATATTATTGATAAATTTAATTATTTATTTATACATACTATGAATGAATAACTCACCAATAGCTTTTGATTGCACATTAAGAGATGGAAGTTATTTAAATAATTATAATTTTTCCCCGAGTATTACTAAAAAATATTTAATTAAAGCAAATACAATTAATCTAAAGTATTGTGAATTAGGACATGGACTTGGCTTAGGTGCATACAGACAAAATGAATTTCGAAGTTTTGTTACTGATAAATCCTTAATTAATGTTGTTAACTCATTAAACTTAAAAACCAAAGTAGGGTTTTTTGCTCAACCAAAATTTATTAATTTTAACGATTTAAATCTAATTGTAGACTCAAATGTAGATTTTATAAGATTAGGAGTAATTCCAGAAAATTTCAAAAGTTTATTTAAGCCAATTGAATTTCTTTCAAAACACAATAAAAAAATTTTTGTTTTTTTTATGCAAACTTTAAGAGACACTCCAAACTCATTAAAAAAAAAGGTTCAAATAATATATGAAAATTATGGTATAAGAGATTTTTATATTGTTGATTCAACAGGTAGCATGTTCTTTAATGAAATATACAACTTTTATGATTTATTAAAAACATATAAAAGTGATCTCAAAATTGGGTTTCATGGTCATAATAATTTAGGAATAGCGAATAGCAATACATTTAAATGTTTAGAAAATGGTTTTTCTTATTTAGACGCAACTCTTATGGGAATAGGAAGAGGTGCCGGTAACGCTTGTTTAGAGCATTTGATAATTAATTATAGCAAAAAATTCAAAGTTAAAAAAAAAGATATTATTGGTTTATTAAAAATATCAAATTTTTTTAGACAGATTACAAAAATAAATTCACCAAATAATTCTCACAATACGTTATGTGGCATTATGAAGATTCATGAGCAAAATCTAAAAGATTTGAAAAGAGTGAATAAACTTATTAAGTAAATTTAATTTTAACTATATTTATTTTAATTTTAAAAAGTCTTTAAAAGTGTATTAAATTTATTACTAAACATTATAAATTGTTTATAATCAATAAATTCAATATATAGAGCACCAAATCTGTCTCTGGCATTATTTTGTTTAATTTTAGGTTTATTTATAAATTTTTTGTAAATTATTTTAAATTGATAATTTTTTAAGAAAGTTTTTAAATTTCTCATAATAAATTTTTTTTCTTTCAGATTTTGTAAAAAATAGACATAACAATGAAAACTTTTTGTATTCAAATTTGTTAATTTTAAGGGATTTAATTCAATGTCAAGTATTTTTGAGGATAGCAATTTATCCATTAAGTAATTGTAAACACCGCTACCCGCACCTCTCAAATGAAAATCAATTGGATAAATTTTTCCATTTTTATAAATAAATTCATAGTGAATTGGACTACATGAAATTTTAATCGAAGAACAAATTCTCTCAACATTTTTTTTTAATTTGTTTTTTAGTTTGTTATTTTTTATGTTAAATAATAACTGTTTATCTACAAAATGGTTTGTATTCGATTTAGTTTTTTTTGAAATAGAAAAGGAATAAAATTTTTTTTTAAAATAAAAACCATCAATGTGATATATATGAGAAGACTCAATATATTCTTCAAAAATAAACTTTTTGTGTTCTTTTTTAACTTGATCCAAATTATTAAAAATGAATATATTTTCTGACGCGCTTCCTGAAATGGGTTTGGCAATTAGTTTTTTTTTTAAAAATCTTTTATTTTTTAATTTTTTATAAAAATAAAAAGGTTGTTGAAAAATTTTATTTTTTTTTAGTAATTTTCTAAATCTAAGCTTATTTGAAACATTATTTATTTGAGTATATTTAATTCCACTTAATTTAATTTTAGTATTTAAATAGCCAATTAAAAATTGAGGCGCTTCTGTTGCAAAAGAAAAAATTCTCGTTATTTTTTCTTTTATAAGAATTTTTCGAATTTTGTTTTTTTTTGAAAAAGGAACATTATAATATCTTTTAACAAATTTAATACCTGGAGATTTTGTATTATTATCAAATCCTACAATGTTAAATTTTTTTGATAATTTTTTAATCTGATTTTTTTGATCAAATCCTAATCCGAAACAAGCTACTTTTGATTTATTCATTTAAGTTTAAAAATTTATTTAAATTTATAAGTGGTATTGTTTCTTTTTGTCTTTATTACATTTGTTAGATTTAATTACATAAGAATTTGTTAAAGAATATTTAATTTTTTCAAGACTTTCCATAATTAATATTTTTTTAATTTTCTAATTTTATTATTTAAAAATAAATAAAAATGTTTCATATTTATTAAATGTTTGATCAATTATATAATCAAGCTTTTTATTTCTAATAAATTTTATTACATTAAAAAGTGACTTATATGATAGGTGTTTTTCTCTATAGTCAACATTGTCGTTGATAAAAGAAATAGCCACACACTCTTTTGTGATATTTAAAAGATTATTTATATCTTTATAAAAAATTTTTAAATTATTTTTTAGCCTAAAGTTATGGACTCCATTTGAAATACTTATATCAACTTTTGAATTATCAGGAAGTTTATCAGATATTATTACTTTATTTTTGAATTTATTTTTTAAATGTGAAATTAAAATCTTATTAATTTCTATACCATAAAATTTTTTAGTTTTAATTTTTTTATTATGAAGAAAACTATAAAAACTACCCAGTCCACAACCAAAATCTAAAACTTTTTTATTTTCAAAATTTAAATGTTTATAAAAAATATTATATCTAAGTTGTAATTTTCCCTTACCCCAGCCAAGACCTTTTAAGTTTAATCCATTTATTTTTAAAAGCTTGTTGTAATGATGATTGGTTTTTTTTTTATATTTAATTATCATTAAGTATGTTATTGATATTTTTAATTAATATATTATTTTTTTTTTTATTATTAATTTTTGATTGTTTCAATATTGTATTAACAGATTTTTTAAATTTATTTAGGGAAAAAGATGGAAAATCACTTCCTACTAAAATTTTTTCGTCAAATTTTTGAAATAAAAAAATTATGTCTTTTTTCAGACTAGTGTCTAAGTAATATTCGATTGTATAAGATAAATCTAAGTAAGTATTTTTAATAAATCTAAATTTTTCATAATATTTTAGCAGATAGGGCCCGCCACCATGCATTATGATTTTTTTATTTTTTTTTGATATATTAAATAATTTACTTAATAGATTTATTTGATTTGATTCATTGGCTTCTTTTTCCCAGCTGTCAAAACTACACCATAAAATAGTAAGTTTTGTTTTGCTTAATAATTTAAATAATTTTATATAGAATTTACTATTAGACATTCTAACCCCAAGCCATCTTGGATGTATTTTTATAAATTCATAATTACATTTAGTTATATGATTAATTTCTCTTAAAGGGTTTTTTTTGGACGTGATATAAGCGACAGGTATTAAATTTTTAAAGTTATTGCAATTATCTATAAAGATTTTTAAATCACTTAATGATTTTTGGTTATCATAATATATAAAAGCCTTAGTTATTTTATATCTTTTTAAATACTGGGAATATTCTGCTAGCTTGATTTTAGAATTATCAGTTATATGAAAACAACTATCAAACATTTTTATTTATAATTATTATTCATGATATATGTATATATGAAATATGGTAAATAAAAATCTCAATAAATTAAGAAATAATAGCAAAACTTTTGTGATAGCTGAAGCTGGCTCAAATCATTTGCAAGATTTAAAAAGAGCTTTTGAGTTAGTAGATATTGCCAAAAGATCAGGAGCGGATGCCATAAAATTTCAGAGCTTTACAGCTAATGAGATTGCAACAAAAAATTTTAAATTCAATAAAATAAATAATAAATTTAAAAAGTTTTCAAATAATTTGCATGATTTTTATAAAAAATTTGAATTGCCCAAAGAATTTAATTTAAAAATTAGCAAATATTGTAGAAAAAAAAAAATTTTATTTCTAACCTCAGTTTTTGGAAAAGAGTCCTTAAGTTTATCCCATAAACTTAGTCCAATAATTAAAATAGCTAGTTTTGAAGCAAATTATTATGAACTGTTTGATGAAGTAATTAAATTAAAAAAACCCATCATTGTCTCTACTGGATGTAGTTCTGAAAAACAAATAATTGGGATAAAAAAATTTTTTAATAAAAAAAAATATAAAAATTATGCAATATTGCATTGTGGATCTGCTTATCCATTAAAATACGAGGATGTTAATTTAAATTATATTCAAGGCTTAAAAAAAATTTTTCCACAAAATTTAATTGGGTATTCAGACCATACAATTGGCATCTCAACTTGCATCGCAGCAGTATCTTTAGGAGCAAGAATTATTGAAAAACATTTTACTATTTCAAAAGATGACGGCGCCCCTGACAGCTTTTTTTCTCTTGAAGAAAGCGAATTAAAATTAATGATTGATGGGATTAGAGAAATTGAAAAATCTTTTGGAGTATCGAAAAAAATTCTTACTAAATCAATAAAGGATATGTCAAAAGGGCAAAGAAGTTATTATGCATTAGGAACTTTTGAAAAAGGAACACTAATCAAAAAAAATATGTTAAAGGCAATGAGACCATCTGTAAAAAATTCTTTAAGTGTTGACCAATATTTTGATATTTTAAATAGAAAAAGATTAAAAAAAAAATTAAAAAAAGACTTTCCTGTGATGAAATATCATATTTAAATGCTTAAATTAGCAATTGTAACTGATTACTTTTCTGGCTCAGGATTAGGAAATTATCTAAGATCTAGAGAAATTTATAATGTTTCTTTGAAATTAAATTTTGATTCTAAGTTATTTAAGTATGATGAATTTATAAAGAATAAAAAATTTTACGATGTAATCTTATTAGATTTACCTTTATTTGATTATACTAAAAATTTAAAAAAAAATTTTAAAAACTCTCTAATAATATCACTTGACCATTATAACAAATTTTTTGTAGATGCTAACATAGCACTTTTTAAAAAAACTAAATATGCTAAATATAATTTTTTAAATTTAAAGTATGCTGTTATCAGAAATGAATTCAAAAAAAAAAGAGGTATTAATTTAGATACGATATTAATCTCGATTGGATCTTCAGATATTTTAAATAAAACAAAAATACTTAAAAAAAATTTTTCTCCATATTTCAAAAAAGTTTTATTTACAGAAAAATATATGAAAAAAGAATTTAAAAAAAATAGAAATCAATTATTTTTGAAATTAATTGAAAAGTGTAAAGTTGTTGCAGTTAATGGTGGCACAACTATGATGGAAATGATTTATTTAAATAAATTAGTTTTTGTGTATCCACAAAATAAGTTTGAAAGATCTTTTGCAAAATATTTAAAATTAAAAAAATTTAGTATATTTATAAATCCTAAAATCAATAGAGCGTTTATACAAAGTTTAAAATTTATCAAACAAAACAATACTTGTTTTGATAAATTAGGTGCCAAGAGAATTTTGCTATTGATAAAAAAACTATACACTTCAAAAAGAATATAAAATTAAATCTATTAAAAAAAATAAAAATCTTTAATAACGTTACCCAAAAACTGCAGCCTAATATTTTAAATTGATTAATTTAATAAGCTATGCATTTCTACAGTTTTGCTTAACCCTTTATCTATTGAAAATTTTGGTTTCCAATTAAATTTTTTTTTTGCCAATTTCAAATTTGCTTTCTGAATTTTATTTTTAGAATCTTTAAATGGTTTGAATAATAAAAATTTTTTATTTTTAATTTTTTCAATTTTTTTTATAATTTTTAAAATGGAGATGCTCTTTCCACTTCCTAGTTCAAAAATATTTGACCCTATTTTTATATTTAAGCAATTTACAATGAATTTGCAAACATCATCAATGTAAATGAAGTCATGTTTTTTTTTTGGTGTTTTTATTCTTAATTTTGAATTTTTGTTGAGTGAGCTAATTAAGTGTGGAATTAATGACCCATTTCTTTGCCCAGGTCCATATACGTAAAAAATTCTTAACCATTGATATCTAAAGTTTTTTTTAATTTTTTTGGACTTTATATAATCAAGTATATTTTTTTTTGCAGATACAAAATGCCTATAAGATTTATTTGGTGGATAAATTTCAAAACAACTTCCGCTAACAATTATATTTTCTATTTTCGTATTATCTAAAACAAATTTTATTAATCTTTTTGAATTATTTTCATTTTCCTTTGAATTAGAAAAGCTAAAATTAGGAATATTGTCCCAAGCTAAATGAATAAGTATTTCAGGTTTGAAATTAGAAATTTTATTTTTAACTTTATTGATGTTTTTTAAATCACATTTCAAATAATTAATATTTTTTTTTTTATTTTCTTTATGACTAGATCTTGTCAAGCATAGAGTCTTTATTTTTTTATTTTTACTTAACATTTCTAACAACTTTTTGCCAAGAAAACCACTCGAACCAGTTAGAAGAATTTTCATTAGTAGTCCGTATTATAGATTCAAAATATAGGAATTTATTTCTTTTACTACAAAATCCAATTCTTCTTTCCCTAGGCCGGGCCACACGCCAACCCAAAAAGAATCATTCATAATTTTATCTGTATTTTTTAAATTTCCTACAATTTTGTGTTTCTTGTTCATGTAACCTGGCTGTTTTGTTAAATTTCCAGCGAATAGAAGTCTAGTTAAAATTCTTTTATTATTAAGATGCTCAACTAATTTGTTTCGATTTAATATTCTTGGATTTTTTATAGTTAATAAAAAACCATACCAACTAGGGTCAGACTTGGGATGAGCCTCTGGTAGTATAAAATATTTATTTAGTTTTTCATTTTTAAAAGCACTCATTAAATAAGAGAAATTTTTTTTTCTTTTTTCAATAAACGCATCAACTTTTTCTAATTGACTGCAGCCAAGGGATGCCTGCATATCAGTCATTCTCATATTATATCCCACATGACTATAAACAAATTTGTGATCATAACCCTTTGGTAAATTACCCAACTTCCAAGAATATCTTTTACCGCAGGTATTGTTCATCCCAGTTTGGCACCAACAATCTCTGCCCCAGTCTCTAAAAGATTCAACTATTCTTTTCATTTTGTGATCATTGTATAAAACTGCTCCACCTTCTCCTGTGGTGATATGATGTGCAGGATAAAAACTTAATGATGCAAAGTCTCCAAAGGAGCCGACGTTTTTTCCATCAAATTTTGAACCAAAAGCATCACAACAATCTTCGATTAAATATAAATTATTTTCTTCGCAAAATTTTTTTACCATATCCAAGTCAAACGGATTCCCCAATGTGTGCGCTAGAAATACAGCCTTAGTTTTTTTTGTTAAAGCTTTTTTTAATTCTTTAGTATTTATATTGCACGTTTCCAAATCCACATCTAGATACACTGGAATACATCTGTTATGAATAATTGGTGCTACAGTAGTCGGAAATCCTGCTGCCACAGTTATTACTTCATCCCCATCCTTTATTCTTCTTTCTCCAAAATAGTCGGATGTTAAAGCGGAAAAGGCTAACAAATTTGCTGAAGAACCAGAAACTGTTGCTGATGCAAAATTAGTACCAAATTTTTTTGGCAGTTCTTTTTCAAATTTATCAGCATACCTGCCTGCTGTCAGCCACAAATCTAAACTTGAATCTATCAGGTTATTCAAATCTTTTTTATCTAGGACTTTACTTGATGCTGCAATAAATGTTTCATTAGGAATAAATTCTTTTTTTTTATGTACTAAATCAAAATATTCTGAACTTAATTCAATAATTTTTTTTCTTAATTTATCAGAATTTAGACTATCTGATGCTATATTAACTCCTGTGTATTTTTTTGCTTTTCTTGACCAGCTCATATTAGTTTTTTAAAGTCTTTATAGCCCATGTCCTTTTTTGAAATAACCCTGGGTACTTTGGGCCATTTAAATTTAAAATTTGGATCATCAAATCTTAAACCTTTCTCAAAATTTTTGTTATAGAAATTATTTGTATAATATAAAATTATGGAATTGTTGGCTAATGTCAAGAATGCATTTGCACAACCTTTTGGTAATAATAAAGATTTATTATTTTTGTCATCTAAGATAAATGAAATATATCTCTTGTACGTTGGCGAATTTTTTCTTAGATCGACAACAATATCAAAAATTTTCCCCTTAATGCATTTTAATATTTTTTTTTCAGAAAATTTACCTGTTTGATAGTGAAAACCTCTCAACGTGTACTTGGATTTATTAAACGACAAGTTTGATTGCTTTAATTTGAACTTGGTTTTTTTTTCAATTTCTTTTTCACAAAATAGCCTCGTAAACGATCCTCTACAGTCCTTAAAAGGACTGTTTTTGATTATATAAACTCCAGCAATTTTAGTTTTAATTAACTTCAAAATTTTTATTTATTATTTCTGTTTTTACTAAATGTTTTAAATGATTAATTCTTATTGTTTTTTTAACCATTGTTTCTTCCTTATGGTTTAATTTTTTAAAATAATTTATTAGTTCATTAATTCCATAATCTACACTCTTTGTAATTATTTTTTTACCACAAAGATTATATATTCTTTTAAAAGATACCTTGTACGTTCTTTGATCTTTTCCATGGGTATTTGTAATTTCAGCAGATACATTTTTTAATTTTTTAAGAACTTTTATGGCCAAATCTACTACTTTATAATTTCCTCCATTTAGACCTATATTAAATGCCTTTCCATTAATATTACGATAATTATTTATTATTAAATTTTTTATAACATTGCACAAATCTTGAACATGCAAAACAGGCCTCCAAGGCAAACCATCAGAAACTATAGTAATTTTTTTATTATAATGCGCATTAAGTAAAAAATTATTGAGCATTATATCAGTTCTCAGTCTAGGGCTTGAACCAAAAACTGTAGATGGCCTCAAAAAAACTACCTGAAATTTTTTTGATTTTATTTTTTTTAAAAACTTTTCAGACAACCACTTTGATTTGGCATAAGCTGTCACAGGATTTTTCTTACTTTTGTATTCGTCTAAAAATTCATCTTTCTTTGAAACGCCATAAATGCTTTGTGACGAAATATATATAAATTTTTTCACACCCATTTTTTTTGCCAATTTTGCAATTTTTACCGTTCCAAGGTAGTTAATATCATAGGTAATTTTACGATTAAATTGCCCCAGAGGATCATTTGAGAGAGCAGCTAAATGAACGATGCAATCAATACCAGTTAAATCTTGTTCTTTGATTTTTCGGATATCTCTATAGACTTGTTTAAAATTTTTTAATTTTTTATCTTTTTCTAGATTGCAGTTTTTAAAATATCCAATATCTAATCCAGTCACATCAAATTTTTTTGCCAATTCGGGAACTAGAACGCTTCCAATGTATCCAAGATTTCCTGTAATAAGTATATTTCTAATCATTTGCTAATAGTTAAATAATCCACAGCCATTAAAATCCATATATGATGAGTCATTTCGACCATATTATATTTCGATGAATTAACCCAAAAATTTAGATTACCTAACTTTTTAATTGGGTTATTTTTTTTAAAGCCAGTGAAAGTGACAAGTTTTATTTTTTCTTTAGAGCAGTATTTTGCAGCGTTTAAAAGGTTCTTAGATTGTCCACTACTGCTTATTATTACAACCGTGTCTGCTTTTTTGGAGTAAGCTTTCAGAGCCTCCACAACCCAATTCTCATAACCATAGTCATTAGAAAAGCATGTAATTAAATCAGCTTCATTAAAGTTTACTGCTCTTATCTTACAAGCTTTTGTAAAATCCACACTAGTATGAGATGCCATCGCCGCGCTTCCACCATTTCCAACAAAAATAATTTTGCTATTTTTTTTTTTTACATCCTTTAATAACTTAATAAAATTGGCAAAATCTTGCCGCGGTACAGCATTTAGTTTTGAGCTTATTTCTGAAAGATATTTTTTTGTGAAATTGGTATTCATAAATTAATATATTGAACTTCGTTTCAAATGAATTGCTTTAGATAAGTTATTTAAAATTGCATTGTTCATATCTGATCTTGTAACAAATTTTTATCTTATTTTCTCCCTAAAAAACAAGCATTTTGTATTGGCATTATAGCTGACCAGCACATCCCCGGGATCATTCCCGATGTAAAAAGGTCCAAAAGCAAATTATATTTGTTTGCTGCTCTAAAAAAATTCCCAGGATTAGGCTTTCTAAAAAAACTTTTAGTTTTAACATGATCAGTGGATACTAAAATTCAATTAATTTGATACTATTTTTATCCGATAAAACTGTAAAAATTTAGCAATCTCGTATTATAAGTTTGTAGTTAAGCTTGATTTTATTTCGAAAAATATTTTAAAATTTATAACAAGACTGTAATAATTTTTGGCTATGATCAATCACATCAAAGTCCGCTAAGATCTTAACGTGTAATAAGCTAGTTTTTTTTGTTCTTAAAAAGTATTTAATTGTTGGTTCAATCTCAGAATCTTTTTCTAATTTAATGTAGTTAATACTAAACGCATTTGAAATTTTTTTTACGTCAGGAGGATAATATCCGTTTTTTTTTTCATTTCCAAATGTCCTCCCATTAAAAACATTTTTTGTACCTAATCTTGTATTTCCGAGAGATTGGTTATCAATAACTATAATTTTTAGATTTGATTTGTGATGTTTTAAAAATTGCATATCTTGAACATTTATCATAAATGAACCGTCCCCAATAATTGAAATGATTTGTTTATTTTTTTCAGCATATCTCGCTCCAATTCCGGCAGATATAGAGTAGCCCATAGGACCGTTTCCCCAGGCAGAAATTAACCTTTGATTTTTTTTAACTCTAAAACTTAACATACACCAACAAAGGTTTGCTCCTGTGTCAGTAAAAATAATAGAATCTTTTTTGACCAAATTCGACAATTTGTGGAAAAAATAGTAAGGATTAACTTTGTTATTTTTCTTATCTTTTAAAATCCAGTTATTTGTGAATTTTTCTTTTTTTTTTTCTACGCAGTATTTAATCCAATTTAAATTTCTATATCTATTAATTTTTACTTTTTTATATATTTTAAAAAAATCATTTAAATCAGCATGAATCTTAATATCTGTTTTTACTATAGAATCATTAAGCTCTTGCTGATCAATATCTATAGAGACTATTTTAATTTTTGGATTTTTTCCAAAATTTTCGTTAATAGCCTTTGGTGCAAATCTAAATCCAAGCGTTATAACCAGTTCCGCTGCAGATATTATTTCATTAGCACATTGATTTCCGTGTCTTCCAACTGAGCCAAAATATAATTTCTCATCATATTTTGTTATATCCTGACTAGACCACGAGGTAACAAATGGAATGCCTATTTTTTTAATGAATTTAGAGAAGTTTGATATATTTTTGGATACCCTTATTCCACCACCCGCAATAATGACTATTTTTTTTTCACTTGTTAATGATTTTAGTAAGTTAATAATTTTTTGTTTTGAATTTTTTTTTAAAATATTTTTTCCTGGTGTAAATTTTCTTATTTTTTTTGGATCTATAAAGGATGTTTGAATATTATAAGGAACATCTATCACAACAGGACCGGGTCGACCAGATTTTGCAATATAAATAGCTTTATCAATAATATAACCTATTTCTTTAGGGTCTTTAATTTGGTAAGAAAACTTTGTTATTGATGAAAAAAGTTCAGCAACGTCTGTTTCTTGGAACCCTCTTTGTCGATGATTTGGATTTTTTTTCATATGAAACTGCCCTACCTGACCAGTGAAAAATAAATTTGGAATAGAATCATAGTAAGAGCAGCACACTCCCGTTATTAAATTCGTGGCTCCAGGACCGCTTGTCACACACCCAATTCCAAAACCGGCAATTCTTGAGTAGGCATCTATACCCATAGCTAGACTTTGCTCATGATACGGACAATAATATTTTAATTTTTTATTCCTACCTATTGAATCGATTATATGAAAAATAGCTCCACCCTGAAAAACAGGAACAGTTTTTATTCCCTGCTTTATAATTTGATTGGCTATAAAATCGGATACTTTAACTTTAGTCATAAGTATAATCTAAATAATTATATTAAGGTTTATAAATCTATCAAATAATAAAACAATCAAATGATTAAACAGGCAGTAATATTATGTGGAGGTTTGGGCACTAGGTCTGGTTATCTAACAAAAATAATACGAAAACCAATGATTATAGTGGTGAGAACACATTTTTTAGAGCATTTAATCATTTAACTCAAAGAGAATGGCATAATAAAAATTTCTTACTCGTTGGATTTAAGAAAGATAAAATTATCAACTATTTTTAAAAATGAAGAAAAATGGAATGTGAAAATAGAGTATTAATACAAACCTCTCGAACGTGACACTGCTTATAGATTTTTTTTGTATTGTAATACTTATTGTTTATTAATCTTAAGTAAAGTTACAATTTTTTTAAAGAAAAAGCAACCCTCGTTTTATTAAAAAACACTTGGAAACATTAAGTGCATAGGCAAATCTAAATAAATTAATTCAACTAAAAGAATAAAAAATTGTTATTACGTTAAAATAGGACATATCATTTTAAAAAAAAGATAGCAATTGATATTGATACTAAAAAAGATTTAGATATTGCAAAAACACTTCACGTGTATAATAAAAATAATGTAGATTAAATTTTTAAAAGTAAAAATTACTTATAATAAACAGTGTATAAAAAAAACATTTTAGTTACAGGAGCCAATGGATACCTCGGAAGTGCTTTGGTTGCTTATTTAAAAAATAAAAATAGATCATATCGTGTGTTGACTCTCGATGTGGGGCTTTTTAACGAGTGTACTTTACATAAAGAAAAAAATAAACAAGCTGTTAATAAAGATGTTCGGGATATTTCCGAAGCAGATTTAGAAAAAATAGATTCAATCGTACATCTTGCTGGTATATCTAATGATCCTTTAAATAAAATTTCTCCAGATTTAATTTATGATCCAACAAGGGAATACACTCTAAGATTAGCTAAACTAGCAAAATCATTAAATATAAGATTCATATTTGCATCTAGTTGTTCAGTTTACGGTGCTGCTAACACAAAATCTCTTCTTAATGAAAATTCTATTACGAACCCCCAAACTGCATATTCATTAAATAAAATACAAATTGAAAAAGATTTGGAAAAAATAGCAGATAAAAATTTTTCCCCCATATGTTTAAGATTTGCTACTATTTTTGGTATGTCCAAATGTATGAGATTCGATCTTGTCATTAACATGTTAGTCGCTATGGCTCTGATTAACAAAAAAATTATTTTAAATTCTGATGGAAAAGCTTGGAGACCTAATTTGTATATAGAAGATGCATGTTCAGCAATTGATAAAGCTTTAAAGTACAAAAAAAATAAAAAAGATAAAAAAATATTAATATTAAATGTAGGAAGAAATGACAATAATCTCAAAATAATCGATATTGCAAAAAAAATAAAAAATTTGATAAAAGGTAGTGAAATTTTTTTTATAGACAAAAATACTAATAATAATTTAATTGAAGATAGAAAAATTAAAAAAGGAAAAGATAGCAGAACTTACAAAGTCTCATTTAATAAAATAAAAAAAAAATTTATTAACTATAATTGTCAGCATACTGTTGAACATGGGATAAAAAAATTAATTAAAGACTTAAAAAAAATAAAATTAACAAAAAATATTTTTCTTAATAAAAAATTTTATAGACTTCAGTATTTAGAATATTTATATAAAAAAAAAAAAATAAACAGCTCTTTAAAATGGAAAAATTAGATTTTATTTATAATTATATAATTCCTAATTTACCATTAAATACTAGGGTAAAATATTTTAATGAGGCCAAAAATTCAAAAAAAAAAAGATTTCCTTTAGTCATTCATAAACAGGGCGATGAATTTAATCAGGTATTTAATTTTATTTGTTCAGATTCATATATGAAACCTCATTTTCATCCCAAAAATATGATAGAAAACATGCATCTCATAGAAGGCAGTTTTGAACTATTTCTTTTTGATAAAAAAGGAAAAATTATAAAAACATATTTGTTAGACAGACCAGGTCAAAGAGTGCAGGTGCCGGCATTGCAATTTCATACTTATGTTATGAAAAGTGACCTTACTATTGTTTATGAAACGATGGTTGGGAAATATAATCCATTAACTTGGAAGAAGATGGCAAATTGGGCTCCCGATGAAGAAACAGAAGATTCGATAAAATATTTTCAAACTTTAAAAAATTTTAAAAGTTAGGGCTGTAATATTTTGTTATTAACAAATTTAATCAAATTGACAGACCTTATAAATTAAATGTTAAATCAGGCGGTTATTTTTTGTGGCGGTTTTGGAAAAAGATTAATGCCTATCACAAAAAAAATTCCTAAACCGATGGTAAAAGTAAATGGAAAACCTTTTTTATTTCATTTAATTCAGCAATGTAAAAATAATGGCATAAAAAAAATATTATTACTCTGTGGTTACAAATCTGGTGTTATTCGAAAATATTTTGGTAATGGAAAAAAAATTGGTATTAATATTCAATATCATATAAATCCGCCAGAAATAGAAACTTATAAAAGAATTTTTGATGCACGTAGTTTTTTGGAAAAAGAATTCTTACTTTTATATTCAGATAATTACTGTTCTTTAAACTTGCATGATCTTTTTTTTAATTATAAAAAATTAAAATCACAATTAATAATTTCAGTCTGTAAAAAAAGAAAAGGAAATATAATTGTTGATAAAAAAAATAAGAAAATTTCTAAATATTTTTTTACAAAGAATAAAAAAGCTGATCTCGTAGATATTGGATATATGATCGTCAATAAAAAAAAACTTATAGCTAATTATCTTAATACCAATATACCCTTTAATTTTTTTATAAATAATTTGGTAAGAAAAAAAAAAGCAAACTATTTTTTTAATGATACTGGTTACCTAAGTATTTCTGATTTAGCACGATTAAAGATATCACAAAATTTTTTTAGAAGTAATTATGTTTTTATTGATAGAGATGGCGTTTTGAATGAAAAAAACAAAAATCATTTTTATGTTAGAAATTTAAAAGAATTAAAAATAAATCATATGTTCATAAGAAAATTAAAGAAGATGCTTAAAAATCAAGAACTTTTGTGTATTTCAAATCAAGCCGGTATTGCAACCGGTGATTTAAATTATTTTAATCTTAAAAAAATTAATAATAAAATTAAATTAGAGTTAAAAAAATATAAAATTAATTTAAAAGATTTTTTCATAAGCACTCATCACTATAACTCTAATCATTTCGATAGAAAGCCAAATCATGGATTATTTTTAAAGGCAGCAAAAAAATATAATATAATTTTGGACAAAACTTATTACATTGGAGATGATAAAAGAGATATAGAAGCTTCTTATAATGCTAAAACAAAATGTTTGTATATTGGCAAAGAAAAACTGAGTACAAATTTAAAAAAGAAGTATATATATACTTTAATTTAAAAAATCATGTTTGATGAAAAAATAATAATATCTAGGACCCCATTAAGAATATCTTTTGTAGGCGGTGGTACTGATATGCCATATTTCTATAATAAATTCACAGGCGCCACGATTAGTTGCACCATTAATAGATATGTCTATGTCACAGTAAAATATCATAATAATTTTCGAGAAAAATATAGATTAAATTATTCAATTACAGAAAATGTTAAAAGTGTAGATCAAATTAAAAACTTAAGAATAAAGGAGGTAATAAAAAAACTTAAAATTACGAGACCACTCTATATTAATACATTTGCAGACATTCCGGCAAATTCTGGATTAGGATCGTCAAGTTCGTTTACCGTAGGATTAATTCACGCATTATCCAAACTACAAAAAAAAAATTTTTCTAAAAAAAAAATGGCTGAAATGGCTTATTCAATTGAAGCAAAAATTACACACAATTCTATAGGAAAGCAAGATCAGTATATTGCTTCATTTGGAGGCATTGGTCATGTAAAATATAAAAAAAGCAAAATTTTATTTTCACCCATAATTTTAGATAAAAAAAAAATTAAACATTTATTTAATAGTTTCCTGTTAGTATGGACAAACAAAAATAGATTATCTGCTAGCGTTCTTAAAGATCAAAAGCAAAATCTAAAAAAAAATTATGAAAATTTGGTTTTATTAAATAAATTTACCAAAGAATTTTTAATTGAAATAAAAAAAAATAAATTAAATTTAAAAAAAATAGGAAAAATAATTTCAGAGACCTGGAATATAAAAAAAAGTTTTTCGAAATTTATAGCTGATGCAAATATTAATAGAATTTATAATCAAACCATCAAAGATATATCTTATGGAGGAAAATTATTGGGAGCTGGAAATGGAGGTTTTATATTGGTAATGTTCGCTAGTAATAAAAAAGAAGAAATTATTAAAAATTTAAAAAAATATCAATATTTAAGTATTAAGTTAGAAAAAAATGGTACTACAATACTTTAAAAACAATAGACTATTCTGTTGATGTCAAAAAATCTTTTCTTACTATTTTTCCTGCTACTTTTTGATACAAATTCACAGACCGATTGTAGCGCCAGCCGCAGTGCAGGGTAGCTAAGTATGGAAGAGATAACTGCTGAAAGCATCTAAGCGGGAAACTCACCTCAAAACTAGTTCTTCCTATAGAGC
>Ga0209425_10002839_pt1 | contig 18848 bp, 16 predicted proteins | sample COG_05_FD_184749 | JGI IMG/M metagenome (GOLD analysis project Ga0209425, IMG submission 184749) | Pelagic Microbial community sample from North Sea - COGITO 998_met_05 (SPAdes) (version 2) | ecosystem: Environmental > Aquatic > Marine > Neritic zone/Coastal water | place: Helgoland, sampling...
TATGATCTTGTTTGTTTGGCTTAATCTTTGAATAATTACCTTTTTTTAATGAAAGTTCAGGATTAAATCTAAGTGAATTTTCAGTTTTTATCTTAATCTGAGCAAATATCTTTATAATTTCTTTAAGTATAGCTGCATCACCAAGTTTTGATGCTTTTATTATTCTTGGAATATAATAAATACCCTTTAAATCTAATCTCAATTTAGAAAAATTAGGTCTATTTACTTTTCCTGCAAATAAAACTTTTTTACAATTATTTTCCTTAAGAATATTTATAATCTTACCAAATTGACCAATAGAAACAGAGTAAGAATTTTTGTCTTTTTTAAATTTTCTTGATTTTGATAAATCTATTATTAAATATTTAATTTTTTGTTTCCTGATAGTATTAAGAATTATATTTGGAAAATCAGTGTCACCAAAAAATAAACCTATCATTTTATGAAAATGGTGTACAAATTGATCTTTTTTTATCCTTTGTAATAAATTCTACTATATCTTTAACCAAAGGATTATCTTTAAAAGAACCATTTAATTTACTTAAGTTTTCTGTAAGATTTTTGGTTGCAAAGATTTCTTTATAAGCATCATTTAAACCTAAAATATCTTTATTTTCAAACTTGAATCGCCTTAATCCTATCAAATTTAATCCTTGTAATATATTTCTATTACCCGTTGATAACCCATAGGGGATCACATCATGTAATACACCGGTCATTCCACCTATCATTGCCATTTTACCTATTCTTGTAAATTGTTGAACTGCAGAATTTCCACCAATAATTACATGGTCATCAATAATTGCATGACCTGCAATAGCAACATTGTTTGCTATTATTATGTTGTTACCTAAGTGACAATCGTGAGCAACATGAGATGAAACCATAAATAGACATTTATTTCCAATTACTGTTATTCCACCACCTCCAACTGTCCCTGGATTAATTGATACATATTCTCTAATCCTATTGTCATTCCCAATAATTAACTTTGTTGGCTCATCATTATATTTCAAATCTTGTGGATCATTAATTGAAACAAAAGGATAGATTTTGTTTCCTTTACCAATTTTAGTGTTTCCAGTGATACTAACATGAGATTGAATTATAGTATTTTCTCCAATCTCAACATTAGGACCAATTATACTATATGGACCTATTTGAACATTTTTATCTAGTTTAGCTTTTGGATCGATAATTGCTGTTTTGTCTATCATCTATTATTTTTTATAAATTCTCTTAAATTTTTAGCTGGATATCCCATAACTTTAGTGTTGTCAGGTATATCGTTTATGACTCCACTACCACCTCCAATTTGAACGTTACTTCCAACTTTTAAGTGACCTGAAATACCAGCTTGACCACCTATAATAACATTATTTCCTAATGAGGAGCTTCCTGCAAAACCAACTTGACCTGCAATAATACAATTATCTCCAATTTTATTATTGTGAGCAATATGCACTTGATTATCCAAAAATGTGTTTTTGCCAATTATTGTGTTTGATAATGAACCTCTGTCGATTGTAGAACTACATCCAATTTCACAGTTTTCATTTATTATTACAATTCCTATATGAGGATACCTTATGTTTTTTTCTTGATTTGGAAAAAAACCAAAACCTTTCTTACCTATAACACATCCATCTAAAATATTTACATTATCTTTAATAATTGTATTTCTTATAATAACATTAGAACCAATAGAACAATTTGATCCAATCACCACATTTTTTTCAATAATCGTATTATGACCTATAAAACAATTTTTTCCTATTTTAACATTTTTACCAACTAATACATTTTTACCATATTTTATTTTTTTCTTAAAAAGAGTTTTAGAAATATCTTTTACAGTTTCATCAAAATCATCAACTATTGAGTTTGGATAAAACTCTTTAGTAATTTTAGCCATTGTTAATAAAACATTTTGAACAATTATTTTTTTACATGAGCTTGGTAAAAAATATGAGAGGTTATCTAAAGTAATACAATAGGAAGCTTTGGTTTTTAATGCCAATTCAGAATAATTTTTTGAATGAAAAAATGTTAAATCTTTATTTGTTGCATTTGTTAAATCTGAAACATTAAATATTTTATCTTTTTTAAAATTTTCTTTGTTTTTAATATCAGCTAGCTCTAATAATTTTTCTATATTGAAAGGGCCTACATTTTTAAAAAAAGGATTTAACATTTAAGAATATCTATCAAAACTTTGGATATTCTTTGTATCAAGAAATATTACTAATTATTTTCTGTCAACAATAGTAGCTGACCACTGTGCATCAGCCATTTTCTTATCACCAACAAAAGCTTCACCTTTATATTTCCAAACTCGGCCATGGGATCTTATAGCCTCTATCTTTAATTCTAGTCTACAGTCAGGTATCACTGGATTTCTAAATCGTGCTTTTTCAACGCTCATTAAGAAGACTAATTTATTTTCATATTCTTTTTTATCTATACCAGCAGCCGTCAATGCTGCAGCTGCTTGTCCAAATGCCTCCACTATAAGAACACCAGGCATAACTGGATTTCCAGGAAAATGACCTTGAACATAAAAACCATCCTTTTTAACATTCATTATTGCAGTAGCAGAGTGAAGTTTTTTGATATCTATTAGCTCATCAATTAACAACATGGGTTCTCTATGAGGAAGTAGATTTATAATTTGTGACTTATTCAAATTCATAATTAGCTTTTGTTAATAAGTTCTAATATATCCTTTGTAACATCTAAATTATTTTTTCCAATAAGAAGATTTTCTTTTCTAAAAATTAATGAAATAGAATTTTCTTTTGCATAAATTTCTAATGTTTTGTTTAAAGTTTTTATAAATTCATTCTTATGTTTATTTTGAAAATCAGCTAAATCTTTATTTTTTTTTGATAAAATTTGATTATAATTTTTGAGGTTTGCTTCAAGATTTGAAAGTTTTTTTTTTAATTCTTCTTCATCTAAAACATTTTTTTGAGACATTAAATTATTTTTTTCTTCATCTAATTTTTTTTGAAAATCTTTGAATTCTTTATTTATTATTTTTTGTTTTTTTTGTGTTTCATTAATAATTTTTTTACCAACTTTAGAATTAGAATAAATATAATTTAAATCAATAAAAGCAAATTTTTCTGAAGCATATAATTTATTTATAAAAAAAAAAATAAATATGATTCCTAGTAAAGATAAAATTTTTTTATTCATTAAAAAGTAGTTCCAAGATTAAATCTAAAAGTCTCAGTTTTATCGCTAGATTTTTTTGTTATAGGTTTAGATAATGAAAAACTTAACGGGCCAACTGGAGTCAATAAATTCATTCCAATACCTGTTGAGCTTCTTATCATATTGGAGTCATTTATAGAGTCATCGTAATCAACCCCCCAGACATTTGCTAAATCAACAAAATACTGAAAATCCACATTTTCAACTGTACTTAAAATACCTGGTAAATTTGTTGATAAATTAAGTGCACTTACATAATTTCCTCCTATATAGTCTGAATTATCTATTGGACCTATTTTACCTTTAACAAATCCTCTTAAACGATTGTAAGGAACTGTTCCTCTTTTAGAAATCCTAACATCAGAATCATCTAAAGAGTTAACTGCTTTTAAGTAAAAACTTGCTTTTCCGATCATGTCTGAAGCTTGATTAAGACTTTTGTACTGAGTATAAACAAAAGTGTTTGTAATTTCATTATTGCCAGAAACAATCGGTAATTCTTGGTAAAAAGAAGTTTTATTTCCTGATGTTGGGTTATAATTAGAATTTCTCAAATCGTAAATTAATCCGTAATTAAAATATAAATCTTCATATGTGCCCTCTTGTTTTCTTAATTGAGTAGAGGCTGTAGAATTGGTTTTTAAATCCTCAAAAGCTAAAGATAACTCGGGACTAAAAAAAAGATTTTCATATTGTTCAAATTCTGTTCCTAAAGAAAAGCCTGTATTTGAAACTTTGTAACCATAATCATTAAGAAGATCTGATGTTGTTGCTGTAACAGAGGTAAATAAAGTATTGTCTGTATAATTAAAATTAGGTTTAGCGTATATAAACTGTCCTTTGATACCATCTTCAGAAATTTCTAAATTGCTATTTAAATTTATTCCTTTTCCAAGGAAATTTTTTTCTACTATACCGCCCCCAACTGTAGTACCAGTGGTTCCGACTCCTGCTCCTAATGAAATTTCACCAGTCGGTTGTTCTACAACGTTTATATCTACAACTTTAAGGTTTTTACTAGATCCTTCTTTAATTTCAGTTTTAACTTCTTTAAAAATTCTTAAACCTTTGATTTTGTCTATAGATTTATTAAATAAAAGTGCATTTAAAGGATCACCTTCATCAACAATAAGTTTATTTCGAATTACTTCTTCAATAGTTTGATAATTACCCAATATATTGATTCTTTCTACATAAAATTTTTCAGCATCTAAAATATTAAAGGTAAAGTTAATTTTATTTTTACTTACAATTTCTTCATCTACCTTAGCATCTATAAAATCATATAATCTTGCAGAAGCAATTTTATCTATTTCAGTTAAGATCAAGTTAAAATCATCTAATGAATATCTTTCATTTTTAAGTTTTTCAAAAATTTTATTTATTTTTGCAAAATCAGATTCATTATAGTTTAAAGGTAGATTCAAGTTAAAATCATTAAAATAAAATTGATCACCAGAGTCTATATTAAATATCAATTTAAAATTTCCATCTTCATTCATTTCTGCAAATGAATTTAAAACTTTAACCTTGTGATAACCTAAATTTCTATAATAATTTTCGAGCAAACGTTTATCTAAATTAATTGTGGCTTGATTTAAATAAACTTTGTTAGATATAAACTTCCAAAATCTATGTTCTTCTGAAGCTATAACTTCTAAAAGTTTTTTATCTTTAATTTTTTTTTCTCCGATAAATGATATATCTTTAATTCGTGCTCTTTTACCCTCGTCAATATTTAGTTTCAATTCCACTGAGTTTAAATCCTCATTTTTAACAAGAGAAGATTCAATTTTAGCAAAATAATAACCATTTGATTTTAAAATATTTTTTACTAGAGTAATATCTTTTTGCAATTGTTCTTCAGAGAATGACATTCTGTCTTTTAGAGCAATAGCCTCTAAAAGTTTTTCTTTGAAGCTTTTACTTCTCATGCCTGTTACTTGAATACTTTGTATGATTGGATTTTCAATAAGTTTAACAAACAAGATACCCTCAGATAGGTCTAAATTTATTTCTTTAAAAAAATTTGTTTTATACAAATTCTTTAGTGTGTTATTAATTTTATTATCATCATATTCAGTATTAATTTCTATTTTACCTAGAACAATAATTGTTTCTTTTGAAATACGCTTATTACCATCAATTTTTATGTCCTTTAATGTTTCAGCAATGCTGAACGAAATTGATGCAATTAATAAAATTAGAGATGTAGTTAAATATCTAAACATAAACCAGATTTTATACACCTAAATTAGATAGTTTTAAACTCACATAATCTCTTAATCTATAAATATCTGTAACATTTATAGGTGTAATTTTCCTAAATTTTAAAAATTCTGAATAATTGCAATATTTATAAATTAATCTAATCATTTCTTGATATTCAATTTTATTATTTAAGTATTTCAACACAAAAAAATCATTAACAGTAACTAATACTGTTTCGTATAAAGTATTTTTTTCATTTAAATTATTTAATAATTTTACAAGTGGAAATTTTTTACTATCCAATTTTTTAAGTTCTAAGTTATTTAAAATTGATAAATTTAAATTTTTGGATTTTATATTTTTGATTGAATCTAAATGTAAAGAGTTATAAATAGGGATTTTCATATCTGGTTCGTGTATTAAAATTTTTATAATTGCATTTTTAAATTTAACTATTGCATGCACATAAGATTTTGGATGTGTCAAAATATATATATTTTTATATTTTAAATTAAATATTTTCTTAGCTTCAATTACTTCAAAAACTTTATTCATCATTGTAGATGAGTCTATTGTAATTTTTTTACCCATTTTCCAGTTAGGATGTTTAAGTGCTTCTTTTTGTTTAATGTTTTTTAATTTATCAATATTTTTTTTAAGAAAAGGTCCACCAGAAGCTGTAATAAAAATTTTTTCAATCTCATTATTATTTTTTATTAATGAGTATATGGAGAAATGTTCTGAGTCTATTGGAATAAAATTTGTTTTAAATTTTGTTAATTCTTTTTTGATTAGATTCCAACCACATATGATTGATTCTTTATTAACGATAGCTACATTTTTAGTATACTTTATTATTTGCAATGATGGTGATAATCCATCAATACCAACAATAGAAACCATAGAATAAAAGAGCTCATTTTTTTTAAAAAGTTTGTCAATTATAGAAAATGAATTGTGAAAACGAATATTAAGTTTCTTATATTTTCTTTTTGCTTCAAAAAATTTAACTGGATTAATAATAATTACATTTTTAACATTAAATTCTTTTGCTTGTTTAATTACTTCAGTAATATTTTTATTTGTAGATAATAAATTAATATCAAAAGTATTTTTATCTTTTCTAATTATCTTTATTGTATTTTTTCCAATTGAACCTGTAGAGCCTAATATTGCTATTTTTTTTTTCATATATTAATTAATAGTATAAATTAAAATAATATAAGAAAATGGCACAGCAAAAATTATGCCATCTATTCTATCCAATAATCCACCATGACCTGGTAATATATTTCCAGTATTTTTTATTTTTGCTAAACGTTTAAAATATGAAATTATTAAATCACCTACTTGACTAATAAAAGAAATAATTAATATAATTATTAATGTAAATAAATTATACTCAAAACCATATTCAGCATATCCATCCTGATAACTCCACAACAAAGTACCCGGTATATATTCAAGATAAATTAGAGCACCAATTAGTGAGAAAACAAAACTTCCTATAACACCAGAGTAAGTTTTGTTTGGACTAATTTTTGTTAGCTTTGCTCCTTTAAATATTTTTCCAAAAACATAACCACCTAAATCTGTTAAAATTGAAATCAATACTATAAAAATAAAAAGATCAAATCCCTGTGTAATTCTTAATAAATAGGCTAAAATAAATGACAAAAATAAAAAGGCAATTCCAAAAAATTTTAATAATTTTAATTTATTGCTCATTTTTAACCATTCAAAACTTGTGACTAAAAAAATGATACCTAAAAAAAAATTAAATAAAACAGAACCTTTAATTATAAAAAATAAAGATACTGGTGCTATTATTAATGAACTTAATAGTCTTTTTGTAAATTCCTTTTTCATCTAATCATACCAAAATTTCTTTTAATTCTTTTAAATTTTTTAATTATCTTATTATAATCTTTTTCAGTAAATTCTGGCCATAATTTTTTTTCAAAAAATATTTCGGAATATGCAAGTTGCCATAATAAAAAGTTACTCAATCGTTTTGTATCTCCAGTTCTAATTAATAAATCTGGATCTGGTATATTTTTAGTTTGTAAATACTTCTTAAAATTTTTTTCATTAATTTTTTCTTTATTTTTAATCAATGATTTAAATGCATTAATTAATTCAAATTTTGACCCATAATTTAATGCTAAATTAATTTGTAGCTTTGTATTTTTTGATGTTTTTTTTTCAGATATATTTAAAAGTTTATTCAATTTTAATGAAAACTTTTTAACTCCAATAACTTTAAGCTTTATATTTTGCTTATGTAGGTCTTCAATTCTATTAATCAAAAAATTTTCTAACAAATTGAATAAATAGCTTATTTCTTTTTTTGGTCTTTTCCAGTTTTCTGTTGAAAAAGCATAAAGTGTTAGATGTTTGATATTATTTTTAATTGTTTCTTTTATTATTTTTTCAACTGTATTTAATCCGGCTTTATGACCAGCATTTCTAGATTTTTTATATTTTAAACCCCATCTTCCATTACCATCCATGATAATGGCTACATGATTTAAAGGGTTCATATTGTCATTATTTCTTTTTCTTTAGATGATACTTTTACTTCTACAGTTTCAATATGTTTATCGGTAATATTTTGAACGTTTTTTTCAAATGTCTTTTCATCATCCTCACCAATTTCTTTAGATTTTAGTAACTTTTTCAATTCTTCATTAGCTTCTCTTCTAATATTTCGTATTGAAACTTTACATTTTTCTCCCATTGATTTGATCATCTTTTTTAATTCTGATCTTCTTTCTTCATTTAACTCCGGAATTGGTAATCTTATCAATTGACCATCAATTTGAGGATTTAATCCAAGTTCAGATTTTTTTATAGCAGCATCAACTAATGATACATTATTTGCATCCCATACCTGGATATTAATCATCCTAGGTTCTGGTGTGGTTATACTTCCAACTTGATTTATTGGCATTAGTTGACCGTATACATCAACTTTAACTAAATCTAACATTGCAGAATTTGCTCTACCTGTTCTTAAAGAAGATAATTCTTTGGTAAAAACCTCAATGGTTTTATCCATTTTGACACTATATGATTTATCATCAAACATTTATTCGCCTATTTTAAATCTTACAAATTCTTTAATCTTTAAATTAGATATAGAAAGTTCTTTTAAGATATCTTGAACTTTTTTCTTTGGTTCCATAACCCAAGCTTGTGTTAAAAGAGCATTTTCTTCCTTAAATTTACTCATTTTGCCAAGACTAATTTTTTTTGTTATTTCTTCAGGTTTACCTGAATTTTTTAATTCTTCAGTAACTAATTCTAACTCTTTATCTAACACAGACTGATCAATTGAACCTTGATCAAGAGCTAAAGGATTAGATGCTGCGATGTGCATTGACAGTTGTTTGCCAAAATTTTTAACATCATCTGAGATTTCTTTTGTTTCTAGAGAAACTGCAACAGCCAACTTTGCTAAGTTATCCTTAACAACAGTATGTAAATACTGAGAATTGATAGTACCTGCATTTTCAATTGTTTTGGTTTTTCCTATAGTTATTTTTTCACCAATTTTAGCAATTAAAGAAACAAGATTGTCATTAACAGTTTTTCCATTAGACATTTTAGAATTCTTTAGATTTTCAATATTTGAACTGACATCGTTATTCAATTCGCTTAATTCTTTTACAAATTTTACAAAATCATCATTTTTTGCAACAAAATCTGTTTCACAATTTACTTCGATTAAAGATGTTTTTTTATCATCACCACTTACAGCTATTACTCCTTCTTTGGCATCTCTTGACATTTTTTTTGAAGCTTTAGAAATTCCTTTGACTCTTAAGATTTCTATTGCTTTATCTAAATCACCACCAGACTCTTTAATTGCTATATTGCAATCTTTGAAACCTGCACCTGTTACCTGACGAAGTTTTTTAACCTTTTCAATATCGCTCATTAATTCAAAGTCTCCTTTTTATCTTTTGAAAATTTACTGTCTAATTTTTCTCTATCCAGCTCTTGAATTGTTTTAGAACTTTTTTCTTTACTTTTACTTTCTATTTTTTTTTCATCTACAGGAGCAGCTTTCTTGGCAGAGTTAATTGTTTCTTTAATTAGATTACAATAAAGATCTATTGCTCTTCTAGCATCATCATTCCCTGGAATTGGATAATCAATCCCATCAGGATTTGAATTGCTATCTAAAATTGCAATAATAGGAATTCCTAATTTTACAGACTCTTGTATCGCCAATGACTCATAATTTGTATCTATAATAAAAACTAAGTCAGGAGTTTTTTTCATATCTGCTATTCCACCTAGTGATCTTTGTAATTTATCTTTTTTAATACTCATTTTTAAAAGTTCTTTTTTTGTAAAACCTCTATTTTCTGCAACAAGATCGGATTCATATTTTTTCATTTTTTTTATTGACCCTGAAATTGTTCCCCAATTTGTTAACATTCCACCTAACCATCTGTAATTTACAAAATATTGGCCTGTCTCTTTTGCAACCTCAGCTATAGCCTCTGAAGCTTGTTTTTTAGTTGATACAAACAATATTTTTCCATTTTTTGAAATTGTTTCATATACTTTTTGAAGAGCAACTTTAGTTAATTCTAATGTTTGTGTTAAATCAATTATGTGAATTGAATCTCTTTTCCCAAAAATATATTTTTTCATTTTTGGGTTCCACCTCAATGTTTTGTGTCCCAAGTGGACACCAGCTTCTAATAGTTGTTGGATTGTAATGTTAGGTATTTTCATATTTATTCCCTGTTAAGCCACCACAGTAATTACCAGTTAAGGACAGGAGGTATAAAACCAAAAAACTGTGTGCGTGTTAATTAATTTAAGGTGTATTTACAAACTTTTTTTGAATATGACAAGGTTTATTTAATGGATATTTAGACTAATTTCTTTATTTCTCAAAATATTTATAGATTTCCGATCAATATTTCTTGGGTTTTTTAGGTTAAAATATAACGTTTCATTATCTATTGAAAAATTAATATGAACCAAAGTTTCACCTTTTTCTTTAAGAAATTTTTCAATTTCACTCAATTGATCTCTAGATTTAATATTTAAAGTTATTTCTTTTATTGAACCATTAAACAAATCTTTTAATGATGCAATTTTTCGAACATTAATCCTTTTGGTTTTATCATCATCTGAAGAAATAGTTTTTGTTAAAGTTAGGATTAATGAACTTCCTTCTTTTAAAGTATCTCTATTTAGTTCTAAAACATCTGAAAAAATAAATAGTTCAAAAACACTACTTAAATCAGTCAGCTTTAAAACAGCATAAGAATTACCTTTAGCTGTTTTTCTTTCTTGAACTTTTAATAACGTTGCAGCTATATTGATTTCTTTAATTTCATCATTAGAGTAAAACTTTTGATAATCCATAATTTCATAATCTTCAAAAATTTCTTTAAATTGATTTAAAGGGTGATCTGAAATAAAAAAACCAATAGCTTCAAATTCTTTTGATAACCTTTCCTCGAACTCCCAATCTTTAATATTATTAATTAAATCATTTTCATTTTCAACAGACTCATCAAATAAATTAATTTGATTTGCAATTTTATTGTCAAAATCATTTTTAGATTTTGTAATAATATTTGGAATAGAGCTAAATATTGACTGTCTATTGTCATTCAAATTGTCAAAAGCACCGGCTTTAACTAGTCCCTCTAATTGTAACTTATTAATATCCTTGGGGTTAACTCTTTTTATAAAATCGTTAATTGAAGTAAATTTTCCATTAGCTAGTCTTTCTTTAACAATATTTGATATTGCTTCAGATCCTACTGCTTTAATTCCACCTAATGCATAATAAAATTTACCATTTTCTGTTTTAAAATTTGCATAACATTCATTAATATCTGGTCTAATTATTTTAGTACCTAATCTTTTTAATTCTTCGTAAAATTCACTCAATTTATTTTGATTTGATATATCCATAGTCATCGATGCTGCAATAAATTCGTTTGGATAGTAAGTTTTTAAAAATGCTGTCTGATATGATATTATTGCATATGCTGCAGCATGGCTTTTATTGAAACCGTATTCTGCAAATGGCTCAATTTTTAAAAAAATTCCTGCGGCAACATCTTTACTAATTCCATTAGTAACAGCACCTGCAATAAAGTTTTGTTTTTGTTTTTCTAATTCAGCTCTTTTCTTTTTACCCATAGCTCTTCTTAATAAATCTGCTTGACCAGCCGTAAAACCTGACAACTTTTGAGCTATTTGCATAACTTGTTCTTGGTATATAATTACTCCATAAGTCGGTTTTAGAATATCTTCTAATAAAGGATGTAAATAATCTGGTGTTTTTCTTCCATTCTTACAATCATTATAAATTGGTATATTGCTCATTGGACCTGGTCTGTACAAAGCAACTAAAGCAATAATATCCTCAATATGATTTGGTTTCATATGAATAAGAGCATCTCTCATCCCAGCACTTTCAATTTGAAACAAGCCAACAGTTTTTCCAGAGGACATTAATTCAAAAACTTTTTGATCTTCAAAGCTAATATTATCAATTTTAAAATTTTCAATTTTTTTTCTTATAAGTTTTTGAGTGTTATTAATTACGGTCAGTGTTTTTAATCCTAAAAAATCAAACTTAACTAATCCAGCATTTTCAGCTGAATACATATCAAATTGAGTTGATGGTAATAATAAATTTGCTGATTTATCTTTATACAAAGGAACTACCTCGGTTAATTTTTTATCAGCAATGACTACTCCAGCAGCATGTGTTGCAACATTCCTGTTTAGTCCTTCTAATTTAAGTGATAGATCAGTAAGTTTCTTTACACGAGAATCTTCGTTTATCATTTTTTGAAGTCGTGGTTCACCAGCTATACATTCAGATAAACTTTGTGGCCTTGAGGGGTCAAATGGTATCATTTTTGATATGATGTCAACAAAACCATAAGCCAAACCTAATACTCTGCCAACATCTCTGATTACCATTCTAGCTTTTAATTTTCCAAAAGTAATAATGTGGGCAACACTATTTTGATATTTTTTAGTTAAATAATCAAAAACCAAATCTCTCTTTTCCTCACAAAAGTCGATATCAAAATCAGGCATTGAAATTCTATCTGGATTTAAAAAACGTTCAAATATTAAATTAAATTTTATTGGGTCAACATCAGTAATTGAAAGACACCAAGCAACGAGAGAACCTGCTCCAGATCCTCTTCCTGGACCAACTGGAATATCATTTTTTTTTGCCCATTTAATGTAATCAGAGACAATTAAAAAATAACTAGAATAATCCATTTTAATAATAATTTTTAACTCATGATCAAGCCGTTCTTTATAAATTAAATATTTTTTGTTCCTTTCAATTTTTTCAGTTTTTAAGTCAAAAAATTTTTTAAATTTTTCATTTAAACCGTTTAATGAATCCTTTTTAATAATGTCACTAGCATTTCCACCTTCCACTGAGCTAATGTTAGGTAAAATTGGTTTTGAAAAAAGAGGTCTAAAGCTACATCTTAAAGGGAAATTATAATTATTTTCTAATGCTTCAGGGATATCAGCAAATAATTCTGTCATTTCAGTATCATTTTTTAAATAATGTTCATTACTGTATCTGATCCTATTTTTTTCATTAATATAAGTTTTGTTTCCAATGCAAATAAGAGCATCATGAGCTTCATGCATATCTTTTGATAAATAAAAAACTTCATTTGTAGCAATAATTGGTATTTTAATATTGTTTGATTGATTGAGATTGAATTTTTCAAAACTATTTTCATTTTCATCATTATGTCTTTGGATTTCTAAATAAAACCGATCGTTAAAATTTTTTTTTAATTTTTGATAAAGAGTTGTGATTTCTGGAAATTTACCTTTGTCAAATAATTTTCCAAATAAACCAAATACTGTACCAGAAAAAATCGAGATACCTGAGCTTTCTAATTCAAATAAACAATTTATATCTAAATGGGGTTCCGATATTTCATCGTTATCTAAAAAGGATTTAGATGATAATTCAATAATTTTTTTATAGCCATTTTCATTTAGTGAAAATAATGGTAATAAACCAATGGTATCTTTAAACTTAAAATTTATTTGAGTTCCAATAATAGGCTGTGTTCCAACTTTTGATATTTTATCTGAAAATTCAATTGCACCACATAGGTTTGAAGTATCACACAATCCTAAAGTTTTTATTTTAAGATTTTTAGCACTTTCTTTTAGATCTTCAATTTTTACAGCCCCCTCACAAATTGAATACTGAGTATGTACTTTTAAATGATTGAAATTTTTATAATAAGACTCAGACATTAGTAGATTTTATATTACCATCTACTATTTCCAATAAACAATCTGATTTTTTTGCAAGAAATCTATTATGAGTTGCAAATATTATTAATCTTTTCGGGTTTATCTGTTTTTTTAATAAAGAAAATATTTCTTCGGAAGTTTTTTTATCAAGACTACCTGTTGGTTCATCTGCAAGAATAATATTTGGTTCATTAATTAATGCTCTTGCTATTGAAATTCTTTGCTTTTCACCACCAGAAAGTTCATTTGGATAATGTTCTAGTCTTTGAGATAAGCCAACTTTTTTTAAAATAGTTCTAGCTTTAACTTCGGCAACTTTTTTTTTGTCTCCTGCAGCTAAACTAGATAAATAAACATTTTCTAAAGCATTAAAATCAGGCAAAAGATTATCTTGTTGATAAATTATACCAATATTTTTTGCTCTAAATAAATCATTTTCTTTATTTTTCTTAAAATCAATTTCTTTATTTAGGTATTTTATTGTTCCTTTTGAAGGTCGGTCAATTAAAGACAAGAGATTTAATAAAGTTGATTTACCAGATCCTGAAGGTCCCATTAAACAATAAATTTTACCTAATTTGAATTTATAGTTTATCTTTTTAAGAACTTTAACATTTTTTTTTGCAAAAAATGTTTTGTTTAAATTAGATATCTCTACTGTTTTATTCATATTTAAGTGATTTAATTGGATCTAATTTAGCAGCTCTCATTGCTGGAAAAATTGAAACTAAAATTGTAATTAAAATAGAGCAAACTGAAATTAAAAATATTGAGCTTATATTAATTTCTGAGGGCATCGTACTTAAAAAATATATTTCTTCAGGAAATAATGTTAAGTCAAATGTTGTGCTTATAAAGTTTCTAATATTTTCTACATAAATTGAAAAAACAACACCTAATAAAATTCCAAAAAAAGTAGCTGTTGTTCCTATTATCACACCAACTAAAAAAAATATCTTTATTATTGAGTTATTTAAGACTCCTATAGATTTTAGTATAGCGATATCTTTTGTTTTATTTTTTACTAAAATTGTTAAACCAGAAATGATGTTAAATGCTGCTACAATTATTATTAAAGAAAGAATTATAAACATTACATTTCTTTCAACCTTAAGTGCTGAAAATAAAGATTTATTCATATCTGCCCATGTAAAGACAAAATGACTAGGAAAAAAATTTTGTACAATATTTTTTTGATTTTCAATTTTTTGAGGATTTTTTAAATAAATTTCCAAGTTTCTATTTTTCTCAGAAAGATTAGAAAATTCTTCAAGAGTGTTTAAATTTAAAAAAATAATATTATTATCAAAATCGGCTAAACCGCTATCAAAAATTGAATTGATTTTAAAAGTTTTCTGTTTTGGTAAGTTTCCAATAATTGTTTCAATACCTGATGAAGACATAATTGTAATACTGTCTCCTATTTCTAAATCCAGATTAAAACTTAATTCTCTACCAATAGATATAAAATTTTTTATTAACTTATTATTTTGACCAACAAAGTCTTTATTGTTAATCAATTCAAGTTGCGAGAAATCATCCTCAAGGTAACCTCTCAATAATACTCCTTTAGAGCTTTTTTCTTTAATAATAATTGCTTCTCCAGAATTACTAAAAATCATGCTCTTTGCTATTAAAGTTAAATTACTATTATTAGTTTCATTAATATTAATTGATTTTTCATATGGTTTTACAGTCACATGAGCATTAAAACCGACTATTTTATTGATTAATTCACTTCTAAAACCGTTCATTACTGACATTACAATAATCATAACCGCTACGCCTAAACTAATGCCTATAAATGAAAAAATTGAAATAACATTTAAAAAGCCATCTTTTTTTCTAGCTTTTAAAAATCTTAAGGTAATTTCTTTTTCTAGAGTAGAAATCAATTTTTTACTTTTTCTTTTTTGATTATATTAATGACCTCTTCTAATTTTAATTTTTTAGAATCTTGGCCAGCTTCTTTAAATTCTATCAAGTTATCATCAGTTTTTTTCCCAATAATTATTTGAAATGGTGCACCTATTAAATTCATTTTTTTCAATTTTGAAGAAAAATTTTCATCTGTATCATCAATGATTGCTTCAATATCATTTTTAATAAGTTCAATATTAATATTATTTGCTTTTTCTAATGCTGCGTTATCATTTTTGTTTATCATTGGGATAATTGATACATCATAAGGAGCAACTGAAATTGGCCATTTCATAATTTCTTTTTTATCATCATATTTAGCCTCTATTATTGCACCAACTAATCTTGAAACTCCAACTCCATATGATCCCATTTTTACAAAGTCTTTTTTTCCACCAGGTAAATCAACAGATGCACCCATAGGTTTTGAATATTTGTCACCAAAATAAAATATATGCCCTACTTCAATACCTTTTGTGATTAATCTATTTTCCTCATTAACTTTTTTTTCAAATTCATTTTTATTATGTTTTTCATCAGTAACAGCGTAAAATTTTTCATATTTTTTTCTTAGTTCTTGTAAAGATATCTTTTCTACCTTAGTACCATCGCTATTAAGTTCAAATATTCTTTTGTCTGTAAAAATTTTACTTTCTCCTGTATCAGCTAAAATTATAAATTCATGCGAAAGGTTTCCGCCAATTGGTCCTGTATCTGCTGCCATTGGTATTGCAGTTAAATCTAAACGTTTGAAAGTTCTTAAATATGATAAAAAAAATTTATTATAAGAAAAAAAAGCTTCCTCATCTGAGATGTCGAAAGAATAAGCATCTTTCATATAAAACTCTCTACATCTCATAATTCCAAATCTTGGCCGCACTTCATCTCTAAACTTCCATTGGATATGATAAAGAAGTTGAGGAAGAGATTTATAAGATTTTACTGAAGCTCTAAAAATATCAGTTACAAGCTCTTCGTTTGTTGGACCATAAAGCATTTCTCTATTTTGACGATCTTTTATTCTAAGCATTTCTTCACCATAATCATCATATCGTCCACTTTCTTTCCAAATTTCGCTAGATTGAATTGTTGGCATTAAAATTTCCTGAACTCCTATTCGATTTTGTTCTTCTCTAACAATTTGTTCAATTTTTTTCATTACTTTAAAACCTAAAGGTAACCATGAATAAATTCCTGCTGATGACTGTTTTATCATTCCCACTCTCAACATTAATTGATGTGATTTTATTTTTGCTTCAGAAGGGTTATTTTTTAATATTGGTATAAATGATTTAGTTAAATACATATTATGTAATTATATTTCTTAAATTTAAGTAATCAAATTTCATTAATAAATAGATTATAATAAAAATTATAGTAGTTATACCGGTACAAAATAGAAATTTTTTAAGCATTTTTGGGTTTTCAGGTGATCCTGCGTCTTCACCTTCAATTTTGAATGCTTTTTGCCTATCTACATCAATTGGAAGAATTGCAAAAAAAACTACCCACCAGATTATAATGTATACTATTGCTAATCCTGTATAGCTCATATTAAATTTTAACTAGATTAATATTTGTAAAAGGTTTTTTGCCTATTTTTTCTTTAGAAAATTTACGACTAGAAATTTTTAAAGCTTCAATTAAACTATGTTCTTGCTTTTTACTTCCTAATCTAAATGTTTTAACTGTTTTTTCAATTTCTTCCTCTAGCCCAAACTTAAACTCATCAATATCAATTATTGGTAAACCTCTAAAATTCATGATTGGGTTATTGTGAATATTTCCCTTAGGAGTAATTAAAATTGTAATCTCTAAATATCCATTAGCACTAAGATTTTTCCTGTCTTTAATTGACTGAGCATCTTCATCAACATTAACATTGCCATCAAGATATAATCTCCCACTTGGAGCTTTATCATAAACTTCAGGTTCATTGCCTGGGTAAAGTTTAACAATATCACCATTTTCAACTTGAACTGGGTATGGAACCTTCATCTCTTTTGCAAAATTAATATGCTCAATCATGTGTCTATGTTCACCATGAACTGGTATAACACATTTTGGCTTTATCCAATTATACATATCTTTTAAATCTTCTCTGTTTGGATGACCTGAAACATGAATAAATTCAGTTTCCTCTGATATTACCTCTATACCCTCTTTTACAAGTTGGTTGTGTAATTTATATAGTTTCTTCTCATTACCAGGGATTATTTTTGATGAAAATATAACTGCATCACCTCTTTCAATTAAAATATCTGGATGAGTATAACTTGATATTCTCATCATAGCTCCCATAGGCTCGCCTTGGCTTCCAGTGCACAAAAATACAATTTTTTCTCTTGAAAATTTTTTTGCTTCCCTTGTATCAATAGGTTCGATTGTGTTTTTTAAATAACCACATTGCCTAGCAGCTTTATAAATTCTATGCATAGATCTTCCAACTAAAGAAATTTGTCTTCCTGTTTTTTCAGCACAATAAAACGCTGTTTCCATTCGCGCTACATTAGATGCAAAAGAAGTTATAATAATTCTTTTTTTTAATCTACTCATAACATTTAATAAATTTTTTCTTACATCTAATTCTGAACCAGATCTTCCAGGACTAAATACGTTAGTAGAGTCACAAATCATTGCAAGAACACCTTCATCACCTATTTGTTTTAGTCTTTTAGAATTTATTTCTTCTCCAATTAATGGATTTGGATCAACTTTCCAATCACCTGTGTGTAAGATCACTCCAGCTGGAGTTTGAATTCTTAATCCATTAGGTTCTAAAATAGAATGGGTAAGAGTAATATACTCAATGTCAAAAGGTTTTAGATTAATTTTACCATTTAATTCAACAATTTTTAAATCATTAGTTATATCAATATGTTTTTCTTTAAATTTTTCCCTAACCAAAACTGCTGTGAATGGTGTAGCAAAAATTTTACATTTTAATTTGGGCCACAAATGAGCTATTGCTCCAATATGGTCCTCATGGGCATGAGTTAAAACTATTCCGAGTAAATTTTCTCTTCTCTCAACGATAAATCCTGGATCAGGATATATTAAATCAACACCAGGGATTGTATCATCAGCAAAAGTTACTCCTATATCAACCATGATCCATTTATGATCTCCTGGTTGACCATAACCAAAAAGATTCATATTCATGCCTATTTCACCAGACCCTCCAAGAGGGCAAAATA
>Ga0209425_10002842_pt1 | contig 18837 bp, 9 predicted proteins | sample COG_05_FD_184749 | JGI IMG/M metagenome (GOLD analysis project Ga0209425, IMG submission 184749) | Pelagic Microbial community sample from North Sea - COGITO 998_met_05 (SPAdes) (version 2) | ecosystem: Environmental > Aquatic > Marine > Neritic zone/Coastal water | place: Helgoland, sampling...
CGGAACAAGCCACGTCGAGCGTGAAGCGGCCAAAGATCGCGATCGTGCCCCTGTACTTCAGCACGACTGACAAGGCTGACGTGAACATGGACCGGCTGAAGGAATACTTCCTCTCCGGGTCCGCCTCCGACAGTAAGCTCGAGGACTACTTCAAAGATTCGAGCTTTGGACGGATGAACGAGTTCGAGTGGGACTTCACCGACCCGGTGCCGATTAACCTTCCGGAGTACGTGACTGACGCGCAGATGGCTTCGTCGAGCAATCGGACGACGTCATCCGATTGCTACACCGAGATTAACGGGCAGTGCGCCGGCACCGTCAATAAGTTCTCGTCGGAAGCCGCTTTGATCTCCGGTTCAGCGTGCAATCCCGCGGTCGACTGCGTCCGCAAGACTTGGGCTTGGGACCCGAGCGACCTGAACACGAAGGAATGGTACTATTGGCCCATGGACAGGGCCTCCGAGACCTGCGACGGTTCGACTGGACCGGGTCTGGACGTCACCGGGAAGCAAACGTGCATCGACTTCGACGGCCTCAAGGTTCCCGACGACCCCGCCCAGGGTACCGTGACCAACCAGGGGGTGTTCGTGAAGCGCGACGCGAACTACGGCGGCGGGTCGTATCCCTCCAATTACGGCATCTCCGACGGGGAATACTACTGCGTCGACGACATCAATTTTATCTTCACCAACCACCTCTACCTGACTGGCCGAATCGGAGCACTCCCAGTTGATCGCTCCGAGCACACGCGGGTGTTCTTTTACATCTGGAGAACCAGATGCACCGGACCCGGCGGTGCGGGGCAGTTCAACGTCATGCACAACGACGACACGAGCTTCACCCAGTGGACCAGCTACGCCATGTCCACGCTGAGCGTCAACGGAGGGGCACTCGGCAGCGAGCCCTCCAAGCCCGGCCGCATCTCGGGCGACGACTCCGTGCCGGCTGGGTACGTGAACCCCAAGGGCGTGGCTGGCACCTCGATCCACGAGTTCATCCACACCATGGGCGTGAGTCAGCACGACGCCAGGTTCTCGTGCGACGTCCGCGACATCTCGGAAAAGTTCGTCGAAGATGGAACTTGCAGCAGCGTCGTCGAGTACGGAAATCCGTTTTCCATCATGGGTGACGGAATCGCCGCGACGCACGTGTCGGCACCCATCATGTACCAGATGCACCTGCTTCACAAGGACGACGTGCACGTCATCTACAAGACCGGCACGTACACGATCAAGCCCATCAACTCCCTCACCACCTCCACGGGCGACAAGAGAGCCGCCGTGGTTCAGTACACGGAGAAGAGGATGGACGGTTGCCAATATTCCAGTGCAACCCCGGGCAATTGCATCGGGGCCAGTCCCGCCTGGAACATGGTCCAGGCTCCCTTGTGGGTCGAGTTTCGCATCGCGCAGGGCGTCGACAAGTCGTTGGAGTGGGACGAGTACGCGCCAAACACCAACGGCATCATACTCACCCTGCAGAACGCGTACAACCACGTCCTCCTCGATCTGCAACACGGGACGCCATCCGCCGATGACACCAGGGCGCACGTCTCCCTCGACGCGGGTGAGACCTACACGATCACCGGGAGCGTGTACGACGACACCACGGTCACCTTCAAGGACGTCACGGTCGCCGGCGACAAGAGCTCGGTGACGTTCACGGTTGAATACACCACCGACCTCGGGAGCTTCTACGCGAACGAAGCTCCGTACCCGACCACGCGGTACGTCACCTACCCGGCGTCGACGGTGACGTATTCGACGCCGACGGCTCCGTCTCCTCCTCCTCCTTCCCCGCCTCCCCCAGCCCCGCCCCCGCCTCTTCCCCCCGCGGCGGCACCCGCGATCTCCGCGGAGAAGAAGCAGGAGGAGGCGGAGAAGGCGAAGGAGACCCTCGTGGCGGCTGTCCCGGAGAAGCAGAAGCCAATGGCGAAGCTCCTCGCCGCCGCCGCGATCGCCGGCGAGAAGGTGAAGAAGATGTCCGCCAAGGTGACAGCCGCGGACGAGACCAGCGCGTGCGCCGACTACTACACAAAGGCGGGCATCTCGAGCTCGCTGGGCGCGTGCGTGGCCACGGCGTCGTCCAGGCGCCGCTCGCTCCAAGCGGCCGCTTACGACGTGGAGGTGTTTTTCAAATCCTCCGAGATTTCCACCTCCAAGCTGACCGCCGCGGCCAGCTCGCTCGAGGCGGCGGGGGTCACCGGGGTTTCCACGCAGACCTCGGTGGACCCCGTCGCGGAGCTGAAGGCCATCCCTGGGGTGCCCTCGAACGTGGTTGACGATTTCGAGGCCAAGGCGACTGCGGCGGCGGCGGATCCGTTGCCGCCGCCGTCGGGCGACGACCTGATCCTCGACGAGGTGACGAGCGAGGGCGCGAGGGGTGGGACGTCGATTGCCGCGATCGCGGCGATCGTGATTGTGAACATGTTGCTGTGAACGTCGAGTGCGGTCGTCGCGAACGCCCAGTGCTAGTGCTGCTGCCGACTGATAAGAGTCTTAGCCTGATTTATTCATTTTTATCAAGTTTTTTATGCATCTGGACTCCAGCACTCATTCCTGCGAGCACGATGGCTGCGTTGTCGACGCCCGTGGCGAGGATAAACGCGGCGCGGACGCCGTCGGCCGCTCGCGCGGGTCGACGCCGTTCCGTCGCCGCACGCGCGCGGCCCGGCACCTCCACGAGCGGCGATCCCGCCGAGCTGGCGTCGGCCGTGGCCGTGCTCGACGCGCACGTCGCCAGAGTGGGTGGCGCGGATCTGTACGCTGCCACGGAGGAGGCGACCTTGGCAGTGGACGTGATGGTTAGGTCCAATGATATCGGGGGCACCCTGGAGGAGTGCCTGGCGCGATCCGACGGGGTCTGGGAGGTGTGCGTCATGCCCCACATGCTGAACCTCAGCGCCCCGCTCGGCATCAGGTTCAAGGTGAGGTACTCGCTCGAGGGAGGTAAGATCAGGAGCGACGTTCGGTTCAGGGGGCCCGGGGGCATCGGCCGAGGGTGGCTGTCCAGCTCCGGGCGCGTCGAGCCGACGTCACGGACGGACCACGACGGCGCGGCGATCGACCTGGTGTTCGAGAGGTTCTGGATCGACCTCGAAGACGGCGAAGATCCGAAGGATTTCGCGGACTGCGTCTCAGCCGTAGACGGGGCAATCGACGCCATCGGCAGGCTCGGGTTCCTCCCCTCGTTCGCGTTCTTCCCGGTGCACTTCTTCGACGCGAAGAGCGGGACGTGCGTCTTCGAGTTCCCGCCCTTACGGTCCAACATCGCGGCGAAGAGGGTCGGAGACGTCGACGACGGACTGGCGTTTGAGTAACTTATTAGACTTTTGACGCGAAGACACAGAGAGTTTGCCGTTATAAATGGGTTTGGTTCGATTAAAAAATGGGCGACGACGACGACGACGCGAGGCGCGCGTTTACGTGCAGTTACCCGGCCAGCGCGGGTACGGGATGACGTCGCGGATGTTGTCCATGCCGGTGCAGAAGAGGATGAGGCGCTCAAAGCCGAGTCCAAACCCGGAGTGCACCACGGACCCGTACCTCCGAAGGTCCATGTACCACTCGTACTCCTCGGGCTCCAAACCCGACTCTTTCATCCTGCTCGTCATGACATCCAGACGCTCCTCCCTCTGCGACCCGCCGATGAGCTCGCCAACCTTGGGCACCAAGACGTCCATCGCCGCGACGGTCTTGTCGTCCTCGTTGAGCCTCATGTAAAACGCCTTGATGTCCTTGGGGTAGTTGTACACGATGACCGGCTTCTTGAAGATCTCCTCGGCGAGGTAGCGCTCGTGTTCCGTCGCGAGGTCGATGCCCCACTCCACAGGGTACACAAACTCCTTACCGTCCGCCACAGCCTTCTTCAGGAGCTCGATGGCCTCGGTGTAGGACACGCGGCCGAAGGGGGACGCCGCCACGTGCTTCACGCGGTCCAGCGCCTCCTTATCGTACATCTTGGAGATGAACGCGAGGTCCTCGGGGCAGTGCTCGAGGACGTAGTTGAGGCAGTACTTGACGTAGTCCTCGGCGCACTGCATGTCGTCCTGGAGGTCCGCGAAGGCAATCTCGGGCTCGATCATCCAAAATTCGGCGAGGTGGCGGGTGGTGTTGGAGTTCTCCGCCCGGAACGTGGGGCCGAAGGTGTACACGGAGGTCATGGCGCACGCGTACGTCTCCACGTTGAGCTGGCCGGACACGGTCAGGAACGTGGGCTCGGAGAAGAAGTCGTGCGAGTAGTCAATCTTGCCCTTCTCGTCTCTGAAGAGTCCGCCAACCTTCCGCGACGCCGTCTCCGCCTCGGCGAGCTCCTGCTTCAACTTGAGCATGGCGTCCACGGCGGGCTTGACGGCGGATTTGTCGCCAGCATCCTTGAGCTGCTTGACGACATCGCCGGCCTGCGTCACCTTGGCCTTCATCGCCTCGACGTCCGCGGCGGTGGGCGCGGATTCGCCCGCCTCCGCCGCCTCGTCGGCGGCGCCGAGGAGGGTGGTCACCTGGAACATCTCGCCGGCGCCCTCGCAGTCCGACTGGGTGATGAGCGGGGTGTGGACGTAGAGGAAGCCGTTCTTGTTGAAGAAAGAGTGCGTGGCGTAGGAGAGCGCGCTTCGGATGCGCGCGATGGCGGCGATGGTGTTGGTCCTGGTGCGGAGATGGATCTTCTCGCGGAGAAACTCGAGTGAAATCTTCTTCTTCGCGATCGGGTACTTGGCGGCGTCGCACGGTCCGACGTGGAGGATCTTGGTGGCGTGCATCTCCACCACCTGCGTCGCGCCCTCGGGCGGGGCCTTGAGCGTACCCTCGACGACGACGCATGTTCCCGTGGACTTGAGCTCGTCGATGGCGTGCACCTCGGACTTGACCACCACCTGGAGGTTCTTTGGTCCGCTGCCGTCGTTGAGCTCGAGGAAGACGAGCGCGCCCTTGTCCGCGACGCGGCCGGTCTTGACCCATCCGCCCACGACGATGGTGGATCCGATCAGCGACGCGCCGTCGCCGGGGCACGCGTGGACGGCGGCGACGCTGACGCGATTGTACAGCTTGGAGTAGGGGTTCACGATCTTGGCAGCGAGCGCGCCGGCGCCGTCGGCGGCCGCCTCCTTGGCGTCGACCGCCGCCTGAACGGAGGCGAGCTGAGCCTTGAGGTCCGAGAGGTCCATGTCCGCGAGGGTCATGGTTCGTTCGATCGTCGAGCGTCCGCAGGAAAGGAGGCGTCGAGCGGTGTGATGGATGATGTCCCGATGGATGGAGGCGCGTTCCGTAAACCTGAGAGAGGAGAGGCTCTGAATCGTCCGTGGAGCTCTACGGAAACTTAGAGTCAGAGCGGTCTATTTTTAATCAATTAGGAGACAGTTGCTCATTTATTTGTATGCGTGTCAGTTAGGGAGACGGTTAGGATCGCGTATTTTTTTTCAGAGCCCGATTTTTCTGCATCCCTGCTGATCTCGGCAGCGAGCGAGAGTCGGTGCCGCGTTGCTGGCCACATATCGCCACGCGCGGGCACGTCAACACACGCGCGCTCGTATCTCACACGCGTCAGTGGGACGCAGCGACTTCTCCGGGCGAGACCTCCTTCACGACCGTCGTCGAGGAGAGTCGCCGACACCACGTGTTTGGCCGACTTTTTTCCGTTCGTTCGTGGCACGTGACGAGTCCGTCCGGTGCGGGTGCTTCAGGTTCAGGACCGAGCCGACGTATGGGCAGCGCCGAGTACGTCAGCGGCAGGACATCCCCGGATAGTACCGACGCGGGCCTGCCCCATCACCTCGTCGAGGGCGCGGATTCAGAGGCGCGCCGCGGCATGAGGGGTTCCAGCGGCGGGGCCGATGCCGAAAAACAGAGTGCCGCGTCGACCGAGGCGACCGCCGCGGCGACGAACGAACGGCAGAACGAGAACTTCAAGGTTGTCATCCGCGTCCGACCCCCGCTCGAGCGCGAGGTCGCCAGCGGCAAGCGGTACCAGCACTCCGTCCACGTCGACGCGCAGCATCGCACGTGCACCATCAGCGAGAACCTCGACGCGTGGCGCGGGGGAGCCGGACCGGTGGGAGCCGACGGCGTCCTCTACAACACCCACCAGTTCACCTTCGACCACGTATACGACCAGGACGCCAGCCAGCAGATGGTGTACGAGCGCAGCGCCAAGGATGCGGTGCTGTCCACGCTCGCCGGTTACAACGCCGCCATGCTCGCGTATGGTCAGACGGGCACGGGCAAGACGTTCACCATGGAGGGCGACCCGCGGGCCCGGCACGGCAACTCCGCCATCGGTATCCTCCCCGGCGACCTGCCCCCGGTGGGTGATGACCGCGGCGCCGAGCGGGGTATCATCCCGCGCGCCATCGAGGACATCTTCAACCGCATCAAGGCGGACACCAGCACCAGGAGCAAGTACCTCGTCCGCGCGTCTTACGTGCAGATATACAACGAGGTCATCAGCGACCTTCTCAAGCCCGAGCGCGTGAACCTGCACATCCGCGAGGATAAGAAGCGCGGGGTGTTCGTGGAAGGTTTGTCGGAATGGGTGGTGCGAACCCCGGACGAGATCTACGGCCTGATGGACCGGGGCGCGTCGCAGAGGACCACGGGCGCGACGCGCATGAACGAGCTGTCGTCGCGGTCGCACGCCGTGTTCATCGTCATCGTCGAAAACTCCAAGCTCACGGAAGAGGCGGGCCAGGCGGAGCTGCGGCAGTCGTTCAAGGTTGGCAAGCTCAACCTGGTGGACCTGGCGGGCAGCGAGCGCGTCGGGCGTTCGGGCGCGACGGGCGTGAGGCTGGAGGAGTCCAAGAAGATTAACCAGTCGCTCAGCGCTCTCGGCAACGTGATCAAGGCGCTGACCGAGCCCAAGGGCCGGCCGCACATCCCTTACCGCGACTCCAAGCTCACCCGTATCCTCGAGGACTCCTTAGGGGGTAACTGCAAGACCACGATGATGGCCATGATCTCACCCGCGCTGGAGTCCTTCACGGAGTCGCTCTCCACGCTCAAGTTTGCCAACCGCGCCAAGCACATCAAGAACACCGCGCACATCAACGAGGACCTCGACCAGAAGTCGCTGCTCCGAAAGTACGAGCGCGAACTGAAGAGGCTGAGGCAGGAGCTCGACGAGCGCACGAAGAACTTGGTGGACAAGAGAGCGTTGCTCCAGATTGAGGAGCAGAGGCGAAAAGCCGAGGCTGACAAGATGCGCGCCATCACCGAGCTCGAGCAGCGCAGCAAGGAGTTCCTCAAGGAGAAGAAGGAGCGCAGCGAGCTCGAGCAGCGCATCAACGAGATGCAGTCACAGCTCCTGGGCGGCGGCGCCCCCGCGCCCGACCGTGACAGCGACGAGTTCAAGGCTGTCCTGAGAGAGGAGCAGGAACGCGTCAAGGCTGAGTACGAGGGTAAGATTCGCGAGCTCGAAGCCGATCGGCAGGAGGCGGAGGAGGGCAGGGCCCAGGTCGGTCGGTACAAGGCTGTCCTGTTGAAGCAACGCGACATCATGATCGCCCTCACCGCACGGCTGAACGAGCGCGACGAGACCATCATTCGGATGCAGGAGGAGCTCAAGGCGTACGACTCGGAGTACCGCCGAGTGGAGGACGCGCTCGACGCCAAGACGGCTGAGCTCATCGCGCTGCGCCGAGCCGCCATGCAGCAGAACGCGGACTCACCGCACAGGAACCGCGACCTGGTGGACGCCCTGGGCGGGTGGGCAGGGTCCGGCACCACCCCGCGGGCCAAGTCTCTTGGGATGGACGGTAAGGGTAATTCGTCGCGGGTCGGGGGTGCGCACGAGGTCACCCTCAACGGGGACGACTACGCCGACAGCGACGGGAGCGACGGCGCGGGGCGGCGGAACATCGAGGCGGGCAGGGCCAAGCTGATGGAGCTGCAGTACGACCAGTTCCGCGCTGAGATGGCGTCGCGGCTGGAGGAGAAGAACAGGAAGATTCAGACGATGGAGGAGGAGAACGCCCGGCTGAGGGTCGACACCGAGTCTCGAACGAAGCAAGCGGATGCCGAGGCGCCGGGGCGGGAGCTGCACGCGCAGGCGGTGACGCACGCCAAGGAGCAGGTGCACCAGCTCTCGGAGAAGGTCGACGGGTTCACGCGCGAACGAGCGGCGCTCAAGACCATCTTGGAGAGCAAGATGTCCACCCTCGTCGACGGTATCGCGCGATCCTTCGAAGAGCTCGGGGATGACGGCCGGCGGCACCCAAGGCTCGCGAGGGAGATCAGCGCTTTGGACAGGCTGGTCACCGCCACGGTGCACGCCATGGAGTTTTAAAAGTTTGGTATTATGATATATTCGAGTTGGAACAGTACGCGCAACCTTAGTTTCGTGTCGATGCGAGTCTCACAACCCTCCGTGCGCACCGCCTCGGGTGTGGGCGTCTGACTGCAGGGCCACACCTGTCCCTTCAATTTTTTTTGAACCGTCCGTCTCTCTTCCCTCGATTTGGCAGATCCGAGGGCACTGGGGTGCCGCTGGGGACCCTGTGCCCTGAAGGACCTTTGAAGGCGGCTCCGCGCGCGAGGGCGCCGACACGCCGGGACCCTGAGTGTGCTCAGCTACTTCACCGGGCGGTGCGCCTCCCCCGGACCCGGGATGGGGAGGGAGGACCGCGACCGGGTAGCCGACGAGGAGCCGGAGGTTGAGGATGTCGAGGCGAGCGGCCTCCTCCCGCCGAAGAGGCACGTCCACGACTACGCCCGTGTCGAGCACGAGCTCCTCGCGGCGCGCCGGGACGACGCCAAACGCCTGAGCGACCTACCCGCGGGCCTCTCCAACAGCGGCAACACGTGCTTCGCGGCGTCCGCGCTGCAGTGCCTTTACCACACCCGCCTGCTCACCGCGCACTTCGCGGACGAGCCCCACCCGCCGGAGCGGTGCGACGTGTCGGGGTTCTGCGTGACTTGCGAGTACCAGAAGCACGTGCTCAAGGCGCTGGACGCGGAGCCGCGCGGGTCCTTCTCCATCGGCAAACTCACGAACGCCATCGGAAGCATCGCGAAACACTTCGTCCGCGGACGGCAGGAGGATTCGCACGAGTACATCAGGGGCGTGCTCGACGGCATACACGTCCAGGCGCTCAAGGAGTTCGCGGGGGAAGACGCAGAGAAGGTACTGGACGCGAGGACGCAGGAGACGACGATCGTGCACCACATCTTCGGCGGGTACACGTGCGGGCAGGTGGAGTGCGGCCAGTGCGGACACGTGAGCAGAAACTACCAGTCCATGATTGACATCCCGGTGGAGGTCACCGCCAAGTCGTCCTCGGGGATCGAAGCGTCCCTCAAGTCCAACTTTTTGGACACGGAGACGTTGGACGGCAGCAACAAGTACAAGTGCGGCCGGTGCGCGGCGTACGTCCGCGCGGAGAAAGGGACAAAGATCCACGTATCGCCCAACGTGTTGGTCGTCCCGCTCAAGCGATACACGATGGGCCGGTTCTCCAAGATTACAAAGTTTGTCGAGTTCCCACTGACGTTGGACCTGCGGCCGTACATGTCGCGGGATGCGCCGTACGAGGGTAAGTGCCACCCGACGTACACGCTGTACGGGGTGGTGGTGCACCTGGACTGGGGCGGCAGCGCGCACAGCGGCCACTACGTCTCCTACGTCAGGTTGCTCGACGGCCGCTGGTGCAAGTGCGACGACGGGCGCGTGGAGACGACCGACGAGGCGACCGTGCTCAAACAGAAGGCTTACCTACTCTTCTACGAGCGGGATGCCGTTCGCGGGTGCGCGCCGGTGCGAACGCAGTCCCAGCAGGACCGCGCGGACAGGCTCGGTAAGGAGAAGAAGGCTCGGGACGCTCGGGTCAAGGCTCGCCGCGCCGCCGCCGCCGAGGAGAAGGCTTCCAGCGGAGGGTCACGGGGAAGGACGCTCACGAACGGCGGCGGCGGCGGGCGGTTCGCGGGCAACGCGCCCGCGAGGGACTCGGACGACGAGTCCGAAGAGAGCGAGAACGAGAACGACGGCGGGTCGGCTCCGGCGCGGGCCCGGGCGGCGTACCTCGCGCGAAGGGGCCTCGGCTCCGGGTCGGCGGACTTCGACTCCGACGAGGAGAAACAGGCGCGGGATCGACGACGGATGTTTCCCAGCGGCACCGGGACGGCGAGCCCGCAACGGCCGAGCGGCGGCGGCGTCTCCAAATACGACCGCGCCACCGCGGAGGACCTCGCGGCGAGCATGGGCATGTCCAGCCTCGACGACCGATCCAAATCGCTCGTGCACCCGAGCTCCTCGCGACCGACGGCTCCGATCGAACGGGACCCGCGGGTGAACATCACCGACGATCGGGACAGGTACGGCAGGGGGAGCATCGTGGTGGAGGTTGAGCTGCCCGGAGTGGGTAGCGCTCGGGAGGTTGAAGCCGAGTTCACCGACCCGACGCCGCTCCGCAGCGTGCTGCACATCCGCGTGCCGGGGAAGTACAAGGCGGACGTTCGGCTGCCGGCGAAGATCGACGGGGACAAGTCGCTGGGAGCGAGCTTCAGCTCGCGGAGGCAGAGGATCACGTTCACCCTGCCGGTGTCGTGACGGAGACGGAGGCGTCGCGAGCGTTAGTTGTGAAACCACGGAAAGCCATATGAACCTTGAGTTGAACAGTCAATTCGCCCGTGGAATTTCAGACACAGCAGGTTTTAGGCAGTTATTAGGGCAAGTCGTAATCCGGATAGAATGGGCATAGTGAGCTGCGCACGCCCGGCAGCTAGGACCGCGAGAACACAAGCGCACCGTCGTTCTCGGCTATGTCGGCTCACGCGGCGGCGGCTATGCAGGGCATGGGGCTCCGCCCTCCCGGCGTTGGGTCCGGGAGCGCCGCATCCTCAGGATCCGCTCGGACCACCGCCAAAGCCCTCAGCTGGAGGCGCGCGGCGCCTGGGGGAGGGGTCGCCCGCCCGAGGCGTCACGATGGCGACGCGGACGCACCGGAGTCCACACGCGGCGACTCGCTCGTGGCGCACGGCTCCATCCGTCCCCGCGGCATCACCGACGAGCAGTGGGAGCAGCAGCTCCGCGAGCAAAACCCCAACTACCGGCACTTCTCGCAGAGGGCGAAGGAGCGCATCGCGAAGCGCGGGCCGATGATCGGAGACATGCGCAGGGAGAGGCTGGGCGAGAAGAATGCGACGCTGGAGATGATCGGGCGGCACCCCGATCGGAAAGAACCGTCTTGGCGCAAGATGAAGATGGAGGGCACCGGGCGGATGACCACCGACATGGCCGACCGCAACGTCACCCTCTTCGAGATTTGGGATCCCCCGCAGCGACCCGAGAAGCAGGTCTTACCCGACACCTTCCTCGAGGTGCCCCGCGCGAGGCGGTACGTCGTCACCCTGAAGGACGGTACCAAGTACTGGGTCGACGCGTGCAACGAGCAGATCGACCGCGCCATGCGCAACCACGCGGATGAGCACAGCGTGTGGTACACGTTCCACATGAAACCCGCGGTGAACAAGATGCAATCCATCCAGTACCTCGGATCCGCCATCGGCGGCTTCGTCTTCCTCACCGGGTCCATCTACCTCGGCATCAAGCGTAAGCACGCCATCCCGACGGACGCCATCCAGGCGATGGAGTTTGCGCAGTCCAGGTCGGACGCCAGGAAGGATGCGCAGGTTGACGTGACGCTCGAGGACGTCGGCGGGTTGGAGAACATCGTCGAGGATCTCAACGAGGTCATCGCGTTCCTCAAGAACCCGGAGAAGTTCAAGCGGCTGGGCGCCAAGCCGCCCAAGGGCCTTCTCATGGAGGGCGGCCCCGGCGTGGGCAAGACCCTCATCGCCAAGGCTATCGCGGGCGAGGCGCAGGTTCCCTTTTACTCAATGTCCGGCGCCGAGTTTGTCGAGATCATCGTCGGCGTCGGAGCCGCGCGCATCCGCGATCTGTTCAAACGCGCGCGAATGAACGCGCCGTGCCTGATCTTCGTGGACGAGATCGACGCGCTCGGCACGCGGCGCGCGGCGGCGGGCACCAAGGGCACGGAGGAGCACGAGCAGACGCTGAACCAGCTGCTGACCGAGATGGACGGGTTCACCCCCGACACCGGCGTGGTCTTCGTCGGCGCGACCAATCGCGCGGATCTCCTGGACCCCGCGCTCATGCGACCCGGTCGATTCGATCGCAAGGTGACCGTGCCCCAGCCCGGCATCGACGCGCGCGCCAAGATTCTCCAGATTCACCTCGCCAAGAGAAACGTGGACCCGGAGATTGACACGCTCCAATTCGCCAAGAACCTTCCGGGCCTCTCCGGCGCTGAGCTCGCGAACATCTGCAACGAGGCGGCCGCCATCTCCGTCCGCCGCGGCGCCGACCTCATCGAGACGGATGACGTGATGGAGGCTGTGGACAGGGTGACGAACGGCCTGAGGCACCCGCTGTTTGACAAGGATGACGAGACGGTTCACCGCCTGACCCGCCACGAGCTCGGCCACGCCATCGTCGCGTCCGTCCTCTACAAGAGCACCGGTCTCATCGAGGCGGTCGAGCGCGTCAGCATCATCCCACGCGGCCGCGACCCGACGCAGACCTCGTACAACCGCAAGAGGGACGAGGACTACATGTTCCCCACCCGCGCCCGCCTGCTGGAGCGCGTGCAGGTTTTGATGGCGGGGCGCGCCGCCGAGGAGGTCTTCTACGGCAACGATATCACCGAGTACAGCTTCGCGGACATCAGGGACGCGAACGATCTCACCCGCAACGTCGTCGTTAACTACGGCCTCGGCGCGCCCGACATGCTCACCACGTACACGTACGACCCCGACACGCTCTGGACCCCTGAGAAGACCATCCAGACCCGCAAGTCCCGCGTCGCCAGCACCGGAGAGATGGACAGGCACGACTACAACCGCAAGATCCACGGGTACGGCCACCAGGCGGACTTCGACCACTACCAGTACGCCGAGCGCAAGATCTTGCAGATCCTCAACGAGGCCATGGCCAACGCCAAGGCTGTCATCGAGGCGCATCGGGACGCTTTCGAAGTCGCCTTTGACGAGCTCATCGCCGACGACGTCCTATCGGGGGAGAGGCTCGAGGAGATCCTGGCGGCGAACCCCCCGAGTGGCGACTTCCCGCGCAAGGGACCCGACACACCGTGCAAGACGCTCAAGTCCGAGGCTGAAGAGGCCAAGGAGGGCACGCGGGTGACTGGGAACAAGCGGGAGAAGATTGAGTACGCGGTGAAGAACTATTACCCGCAGATCACCGTCGAACCCGAGAACCTTCGCGACAGGAACGAAGGTTTGCCGAGGCCCGGCAAGGACTACAAGGACCTCACCCTCGGCGACTACGTCTCCACGCGGAAGCCGCAGGTTGAGCGCGAGCGGCTGGTTCCGATTGAGCCGTGGGGCGTGCAGGCGATCAAGGAGAACCTGGAGGAGGACCCCGATTGGCTCGCCAAGCAGATGATCATCGCGATGCGGGAGGCGGACAAAGAGCGCCTCGAGGAGCTCAAGACCACCCTCATCCCCAACCTCGAGGCCAAGGTGGAGCGCGCCAAGTCCGGCGCCACCGAGCTGGTGGACTCCAAGGGCGGCACGGTGATCAAGTCGGCGATAGATGACAAGTTTGCGAACATGTCCGAGGAGGAAATCGAAAAGTACAAGGCTGAAAAGTGGGATGACTGGATGTCCTTGGAGGGCGGCACCTACCAGCGTAACGCGGCGCAGCAGAAGTACGTCGGCAAGGACGGCCTCACGGACCGCGAGCGCAGGCAGCTGACGCGGTACAAACAGGAGATTGAGGAGATTCCCGAGAGGTGGACCGCGGCGGGCGAGCCGACTTTCGACCTGAGCGACGACGAGAGGATGGTGCCCAAGCTCTGGCGCGGTGACCTCTCCATGTCGGAGGAGCTCATCGAGTTGAAGGCCACGCTGGACACCATCGAGGGCGTCGAGGGGCGGATGGCGTACGACATGTTACAGCGCGTGAGGGCCGGGTTTGCGGCTGGCGGGTACGTGAGGACCTGGGACGGGTTCTTTTACAAAGAGGAGGAGTGCGTCAAGACGCCGCGCGGGGAGTGGTGCAGGCCGAAGGATCTCGCCAAGGAGGAGAAGCACTTCCAGGGGAAGATGGGCCGGGACTACGACTGGCTGTTCAACATCGACTTCAAAGGGATGTGATCTGGGTGCTGCTGAGCGAGACCGTAGTCTATCAATAACACCGAAACCAAGACTGAAAACGAGCCGGAACTCGCGCCGAGTCATACAAGTAAACCTCTTATCCTCAGATTCCCAGGGCCGGTCGACGACACTCCGCTCGCACTCCGCGACGTAAGGATCCGATAGCGACGATGTTCGCAGTCGCACCCACCTCGGCGTCCCTCTCTAGCCGGGCTCACGCGCGCGTCGCGCCCACCCGCGCTCGATGCGTCGCGGCTCGTCCCACCGCGCCCGTCGTCGCGAAGGCTTTTGGTTCCTCGGAGGAATCTTCCGCCAACTTGGGCCAGAGGGCTGCCGCGGCGCTCGCCGCGCTCACCCTCGCCGCCTCCCCCGCGCCGGCGTTCGCCAAGGGTACCCCCACGTACATCGCCGAGCTCACCCCGACCGCGGGCAGCAGCGTCAGTGGCTCGTTCAAGTTTGAGCCCTTCATCGACAAGTCCAACCAGGAGAAGGTGCAGATCACCGCGTCCATCGTGGGCCTCGCCCCTGGCCAGCACGCCATCAACATCCACGAGAATGGCGACGTGGAGTGCGCCGACGGCACGTGCACGGGCTCGAGCTGGAACCCCCAGGACAGGCCCCACGGCGGGCCCAACGCGCTGAAGAAGTTCGGCGCGAGCGCGTGCCACTTCGTCGGCGAGGGGTGCCTGCTCTGGAGGCACATCGGCGACCTCGGAAACGTCACGGCGAATGAAGCCGGCGCCGTGGACGCATCGTTCAAGGACCAGTACATCGCGCTGAGGGACGGTAAGAACATGTTCAACGTGGCGGGCAGGTCCATCGTGGTGCGACAGGGCGCGGACGACTTTACCACGCAGAGCGACGACGGCGGCGCGGGGAAGATCCTCGCCTACGGCACCTTGAAGCAGTCGAGCTGAAGAAATAGCGACGGGCGGTGTAATCACAAATTCTAGCCGAGCTCGCCTCGAAGGTCTCTCAGGAACGGGATGTCCCTGTACTGATCCTCCCGCACCGCGTTCCAGTCCAGCTTTCCCGGCCGCGGTATCGTCGTCTTTGTCTCGATGAGGCTGTCCGGCGTGGCTATGTAATCCAGGGGCGTGTCGTGACTCTCCATCACGACGTCTGCGTCGGGGACAACCTGCGTCGAATGCACGGTCGTTGCCATCGGCGTCGTGGACTGCACCGAGCCGTAGTGGCGCATAATTCCGAGCTCGAGGTCGGCAAACCCGGCGCCCTTACCGGTCCTTCCCCCGGCCTCGGTCACGGCGACGCACCCGACGACGAAGAAGTCGATTGGCTCTATGTCCCGGAACTCGACTCGCAGCCCGTGGGTGAGGAATCCCTCTGCGTTTTCAACCTCGGCGAAGTCCACTCCGTTGTGCCTGAGGACCTCCGGGTCGAGCAGGACGAACGGGGTGTCCTGGACCAGCTCAGGCACCGGAGTGTACAGCTTCTTGCCAGCTCGCAACGCCGCCAACCTGAACGGGCCTTGCGCCGGGTCCGGGTTGCACTTGACAACCTTGGCTGCCTGAAACTCCGGCAACTCGCACAGTCGAGCGGCGGCTTCCTCCGCGCCTTTGTAGTTGGGAATGGCGGACCACGGCGAGCCGACAGCCGCTCCGCAGGATTCGAGCGCGCCCCAGACCCGGGCACGCACCTGGTCCTTGGTCACGTTGCGGCCCTCCCACCGCGCGACCGGCTGCGACATGGCTGCGTCGCTGTGACGCTTCACGAAATGACAAGTCGCGGAAAAGACGCGGGCTTGAGAACGGTTCGCGAGAAATAGCACGAGATTTAACGCCTTTTTATCACGACTCGCGCTCGTCGCTCCGCGGCGGACTACTGGTCCACGAGGGACTTGATGATCTCCGCGGCGCGACGCGGGTCCGCCCTGCCTTTCGTCCGCTTCATCACCTCCCCGACGAACAGACCCATCAGACGGGTCTTACCGCCCCGGAGTAACTCGACCTGATCCGGCATCGAACCCACCACGTCGGCGCACGTCGCCGCCAACGCCCTCCCCTCGCCCTCCCCACCCGCCTCCACAGAAGCCCCCTCATCGCCGCTGTAGAAGAGCTCTTTCGATATCTCAGGCACGGGCCTGGTGTCGCCGGAGAGCATCGCCGCGAGGACCGACTTGGCCATCCTCGCAGTGATTGTCATTCCCCCGTTTTTCGCGCCACCGATCGACGCGAGTAGCGTCCCCACCCTGTCCGCGTCGGCGCTCTCGGGCAGACCGAGCAGCGGCTCCTTGTGACCGGCGACGTTCGCCTTCTTCGCGGCGCCCACGAGCGTACCGGTGACCCAGTTGGCCACGTCCGCGGCGCCCGGGGGCTCCACGCCGTTTTCATTCGCGCGTATATTCGCCGATGAAACGCATTCGTCAAAGTACGCCACAGACGACTTGTGCGACGCGACGCGCGCGGCGAGTGCCGACGTGAGCCCGTACTGGTCCATGAGCCTCACACGTGCCCGCGACGGAAGCTCGGGGACGGCCGATCGGATCATCTCCAGCGTCGCGGGTTCGAGCACGACGTGGGGCAAATCGGGCTCCGGCGCGAACCTGTAGTCCAGGAGAGCCTCTTTGTCGCGGAGCACTTTGGTGGTTCCCGCGATTGGATCGAACGACCGGGTCTGACGCGGCACGACCGCGCCCGATCGCATCAACGCGATCTGCCGCGTTCGCTCGTGCCGTATCGCGCGAGCGATGGATCGGAACGAGTTCAGGTTCTTCACCTCGCACCGGTCGCCGACCACGGAGCCGTCGACGCGCCGGTGCGACACGTTGACGTCGACTCGGAGCTCGCCGGCTTCCATGTCGGCGTCGCCCACGCCCAGGAACCGTACTATCTGTTGGAACGTCTCCGCGGCGGCGGCGGCTTCCTCGGCGCCACGTAGGTCCGGCGCGGTGACGATCTCGACGAGGGTGGATCCCGCGCGGTTCAAGTCCACGAGAGTCCCGCTGCTCGAACCCGTGCGTTTCCCGGTGTCCATCTCCAGCTGCAGCCGTTCCACCCGCAGCGTCCTGGGTGTTTGCTCAGCCGTGTGATTCTTCCCTTTAGAGTCGTCTTTAGTTCCTCCTTCTTTAATATCTACGAATACCTCGATATGCCCGCCGAGCGCGATTGGTGAGCGCTGCTGGGTGATCTGGTACCCGTGCGGTAGGTCCGGGTAGTGGTAGTGTTTCCTGTCGAACGAGCTCTTGGATTGGACTTGGGAGCCGAGCGCGAACCCGAGCCTCGCGGCGAGCTCCACGGCCCTGGCGTTGAGTGCGGGGAGGGACCCGGGTAACGCGGCGTCGAACGGGGCGACGTTGGCGTTGGCCTTGGCGCCGTACAGTCGTTCGGCTCTGCGTGGGTGGAGGTGGAGGGCGGGGCGTCGTTGTTAGGTTTCGCGGGTGCCGATAAACTGTTTGGTTTTCATCGCGTGGAACCGAGGACCACACGTCGATCGAATGCGGGTTCATCGACCGATACGGGACGCGCGTGGGCTCACCCGGAGAACAGTTTGGTGTCGGCCGCTAGCTGCACGTGCAGCTCGAGGCCCACGACGGTCTCCCACTCGTCGTCGTCCTCGTGCGACTGCGCCATCATTTTCGTCGAGGGCGCCGCGTACCATCGATGGTGCGACGACGACGACGACGACGACGCGAGGGACCCGCGGACCTTCTCGCGGCCGAAGATGCGCGCGGCGGTCGTCTCACCGCACCGCGACGCCAGCGCCAGGCGAAACATCCGCGACGCCTCGCGACACGAACGCGCCATGGTTGCCCGAGTGAGTGGCGCCCAACTGAGAGCGGGCGAGCCAAAGTTTGGTTCATGAGCTTTTGGCGCTGAAATCTGCTGCGTTCCGATTGGTACAACTGGCAGCGGACAGCTGTTCCTTTTCGAAGCCCCAGCTTCATGATTTTAGACCCTTTTATACTGTTTGCCCATACGACAGCTTCAAAGGCCGTTGACCTGTTTGAGAAATTTTAAAAAAACTGTCAAGCCGCTTTTCAAGGAAATTCAAATTCCTTGGACCCACGCGGCCCCGGCTCATAGCAGCTAGCGCACGTACGCCGTCGCACTAGCTCGTATCCACACCCGTACCTAAGCGATATGGTCGCTCACGCCGCGGCCGCGTCGCTCGGCTCGATGCAGATGACCGCCGCGCTCAGCAGGGGCTCGGTCGTCCCCTCAATTCGCCGGGTCGCATCAGTCCGCCCCGCGAAGCGCCTCACGCGCGCTCGCTTCCCCGTCGTGCGCGCCGCGCAAGACCAGGGCCCCAACGAGAGCACCGAGGACTACGAGGCTCGCCTCCACGCCGACGCCACCGTCGCGGTCGAGCGTCGCATCCTCGAGGTCGTCCCCGCGGAGCTCCTCGGGTCCATCGCCATCCCCCAGAAGCTCGTCGAGATTCGCTCGTACGTTCGCTGGGAAGAGGCCGGCAAGCCCGAGGACACCAGCAGGGAGTGGCAGGCGCGCGAATACCAGGCGGCCCTCATCGACCTGAAGCTGGAAATGCTCGCGGGCGGTAACCTCAACGACGTCCGCCGCAGGTACCAGCTCGACACCGAGTTCGGAGAGGACTCCCCGTGCCACTCCCCGTCCAAGACCGAGCTCGAGATGCTCAAGAAGGCTCTCGCCATCTCCAAGGAACCCGAGTACTACGCCGACGAGAAGGCCCAGGCTCCGATCGACGGCGAGGATGCAGCCATCGCGATGCTCGCCAACGC
>Ga0209425_10002843_pt1 | contig 18837 bp, 19 predicted proteins | sample COG_05_FD_184749 | JGI IMG/M metagenome (GOLD analysis project Ga0209425, IMG submission 184749) | Pelagic Microbial community sample from North Sea - COGITO 998_met_05 (SPAdes) (version 2) | ecosystem: Environmental > Aquatic > Marine > Neritic zone/Coastal water | place: Helgoland, sampling...
GGAAGGAGGAAAATTGGTTTATGATTACTCTTGGACTTCCGGTAATGGTAACAAAAACATGACTAAACAATTTAACGATAATTTAAATGTCTTAGACGTTGACAAACAATTAGTGCGAACAAAAAAAGTATTATTTGAAAAAGTAAGGTTAAGCTACCCCAGTATAAAACACTTTACCGTTTCAGATATTGTCAAATCAGTTTCAGAGCCGCAGGTACAAAAACTGATCGAAGGTACTTCTCCTTCTGAGCTAGCTGACGAGGCAACATTATATGGTTCTTTAGTCCATACGTTTCTGCAATATTTACCAAGTTATTTGAGTCACGATACTGAATATCTAATAAATTTGATTTACCATAAATTTAGAAACCAATTAGATCAGACTGATCTAGTCTATAGGGCCTATAATGAATCTTTAGCTATTTTAGAGAGGCCCGAATTATCCTTTTTGTTTAATAACGATAATAGTTTACGTGAAGTCCCTATTGCTGGAAATATATCTTTACAAGATATGACTGATAACAACAGTGAAAAAGGAAGATGGATAAAAGGTCGAATAGATTTATTGAATATAACTGCAACTCAGATTTTAATTGTCGATTTTAAAACAAATTCTAAAGTCCCTAAGTCAGTTGAATTAGTGAGTTTATTAATATTGAGTCAACTCGAACTTTATACATTGCTTTTAGAGCAAGCATATCCAAACCACGAAGTTTCAGCAGCCATTTTATGGACCCATCAGGCGCAATTAATGAAAATCCCGCGTGATATAACCCAAAGTGCCTTAAATACTATTTTTATAAATCAAGTTCTTGACGATGTGTAACGTCGATCCTACACTCCGCCAACAAAGTGTGGTAACAAAAGAAGGAGCATTCTAAATGACAACAATTGCAGTGACAGACGAAACATTTGAAGCAGAGGTTGTTAAATCGGACATACCTGTAGTCGTTGATTTTTGGGCTGAATGGTGTGGGCCATGTAAGCAGATAGGCCCGTCTCTGGAAGAGCTTTCGATCGAATATGGTGGAAGAGTAAAAATTGTAAAAGTTAACGTTGATGATAACCCAGTGTCACCCGGTCAATTAGGTGTGCGAGGAATTCCGGCGCTGTTTTTATTTAAGAATGGTGAAATGATAGCAACAAAAACGGGAGCTGCGCCAAAGTCCGAATTGCAAAAGTGGATAGATGAAAGCACATAATAAATAAATGAAAAGAAAATAATATCTAAAAGTTAGGTGTGATTACTTAGGATATGACCACACAAATATAGTGAGCCACAGATAACAATTCGTAAATTACTACCAGTTTTATTTTGTATTATTATTTTGTCTACGGCTTGATCTATGCTTTTTGCGACAAAGGACTTCTTCTGAAAAGGCTTTGCGGTTTCAGCAACCTGCATGGCCGTTAAGGACGGAACGTCGCCGGGAATGGTAACACATATTATACTGTCTAGCATAGTGGCCATTCCAGATAAAAAAGTTTTTACATCTTTTGAATTTAACATTCCGAATATGAGATGAGATTTTCCATGGAACGGATCTTTTAAAAAAGAGGCAACAGCTTTTCCCGCAGCTTCGTTATGACCGCCATCAATCCAGAGATCTGTTTTAAAATGTTGCTGCTCTAATTTTTTTATCAAGGGCCCTGACTTTAGCTTATGTAATCGAGCTGGCCAAACAACATTTAGAAGTGACTGTTCAAAAATTTTAATATCATAGTTTAAAGTTTTCAAAACATTTATTGCTATACCTGCATTCTCAAATTGGTGGTCACCTTTAAGTAGGGGCGCCGGCAGCTCAATAATTCCATCATTATCCTCATAAATCATAGAACCGTTAAATTTTCTAGATGACCAATCTTTATCAAATATACTAACTGGAGTCCCTAAATCTGCGGCAATTGAACAAATTTTATTACGTACTTTTTTGTCTTGCCTACCAATTACCGCGGGCACTTTCGGTTTTAAGATTCCTGCCTTTTCAAATGCAATATCTAAAATAGATTCACCAAGGAATTGTTGATGGTCGATTGAAACTGGTGTTATTATAGAAATAATGGGGGCCTCAATCACATTTGTGGCATCAAGGCGCCCTCCCAGACCTACTTCAAGAAGCGTGTAGTCAGCCTTATGCTGACTAAATGCCAAAAAAGCTGCGCAGGTCGTTATTTCAAAAAATGTAATATTGTTTTCTTGATTTAGTTTCTCACATAACTCTAAATAAGACAAAAGCAGCGGTTCTTGGATTTCGTTGCCAGTTAATGTTATTCTTTCGCTGAAATTTACCAAGTGAGGTGACGTGTAGGCGTGAACGGCCTTGCCGCCCGCCTCTAAGCCAGATTTAATAAAAGCTAATGTTGAACCTTTACCATTTGTTCCAGCTATATGTATCACAGGTGGTATTTTTTGATGGGGGTTTTCTAATTTTTTCAAAAGATTAATCATACGATCTAACGACAAGTCAATTATTTTTGGGTGTAATTTATTCAGACGATTTAGGATTATATCTTTTTGAGTCAAAATTAATTAAACCTTGTTAGTTTTTTATTAGATGAAGTTTTAAGACTGAGGATTTAATTTTATTGGTGCTTCTAAATCAGCACTTATTGCTCGTGGCTTTTTAAGTAAAATGTGGAGGATCTTAATTAGTTCATTCCTAATTTTGGATCGATCTAACACACTATCTAGCATGCCGTGCTCTAAAAGGTATTCAGCACGTTGAAAACCTTCGGGTAACTTTTCTCTTATTGTTTGTTCAATTACTCTGGGACCAGCAAAACAAATCAAAGCATTTGGTTCAGCAATTTGAATATCACCAAGCATAGCATATGATGCGGTTACACCACCTGTAGTTGGATTCGTTAAAACTACAATATAAGGCAGGCCTGCCTCCCGGAGCATTTGAACTGCTACGATACTTCTTGGCATTTGCATCAAGGACAAAATACTTTCTTGCATTCTTGCTCCACCCGCGGCGGCAAAAAGCACAAACGGAACTTTTATCATTATGGCCCTGTTTATTCCAGCCAGAATAGCATTCCCAACGCTTCGTCCCATTGAACCACCCATGAACTTAAAATCTTGGCCAGCTACAACAACTTTAGACCTTCCAAGCTTTCCTTCTACAATCAGCATTGCTTCAGTTTCACCTGTCTTTTTTCTTGTCTCTTTTATTCTATCAACATACTTTTTTTTATCTCGAAAATTTAAAGGATCTTCTGACGGTTCAACCATTCCAATTTCAGTAAACAATCCACCATCAAAAAGATTAGTAAACCGCTGTCTTGGGGAAATATACATATGGTGATTGCAGCCAATACACACGTTAAGGGCATCAAAAAGCTCTCTGTGGAACAGCATGGTTCCGCACGAATCACATTTTGTCCATAGGTTTTCGGGTGTTTCCCTTCTTGAAAACATCGCATTTATTTTGGGCCGAACAAAATTTGATATCCAATTCATATTTTTGTGCTCCTAACTCATTTATAAATACGTTGAGGAATTATTAATTGCAATAATAAGGTGTGAGATTTAGCATGATTATCATAACAAAAAAATGTTTACTACTAATGTATAATACTCTCAACAATAGATTAAATTAACATAAATAAGTTTAAATTCATATTTGTTAAATAAGTTTTGTTAAATAACTGATAGAGATAACTTGACACTTGTTCCATGTACTCCTACTCAAATTACATTTAGAAGGATATGCTTTTGAGTTATACCGCACATGAACTTTTTTCTATGTAGATTAATGAATTTAACTTCTTGCTATAGGAAAATGATAATTTTTGTTGGCTTATTTGCACTGATAGGTGGGTGTGTACCAACAACTAATACTTTGCTTTTGACGGATGTATCGGTGGTTTCCGGAAAACAAAAAATCACAATTTCCTCTCCTGCTGGTTTTTGTGTGGATCAGAGGTTGGCGAATAAAAGTTCTAGTTCAATTACATTATTTATAATTGATTGTATCAGGGTTACGGATCAAAATGGTGTGAGTGTAAGAAGGCGTCCACTGTCGGCGATACTTACTTCAACTGTAGTTGATTATAATAGTTTTAATGTAACAAGTATAAAGGAGTTAAAAAATATTTTAACCAAAAAGCCTGGGATCAATTATTTATCTAAATCTAATACCACTGCCATGCTTAAAGTGCATCAAGTACAACAAACAAAAAATATACTGATATTTTTAATAGAACAAAGAGGCCCTAATATTGGTGTTAAACAATCAGACTATTTTTGGCGAAGCTTCTTTTTCACCAAGGGTAAATTGATTGCTATGACTGCCAGCAATTTTTCAGATGACAAGAATTCGCAGATAAAGTTAAGAAAATTACTTCTAGAATTTTCTAATAAAACTCTAATTGCAAACACTCTTTAAGCGTAGATGGATGGGATAAAAATGATAAAGTACAAGAACCTTCTGCAGCCATTAGATCTTGGATTTACCAAGTTAAGAAATCGAGTGCTGATGGGATCAATGCACACTGGACTTGAAGAACTTGGTGATTGGAATAGAATTGCTGACTTTTATGCCGCCCGTGCTAGGGGAAAAGTTGGCCTAATGGTGACAGGTGGTATCGCACCAAATTTAGAAGGAGCAGTGTTGCCAGGTGCCTCTGCTTTAATTACTGAGGAAGATATACTTAATCACAAAATAGTTACAGATGAAGTGAAAAAGTATGATGGAAAGATCCTGATGCAAATCTTGCACGCTGGTAGATATGCTTATTCTGATAAAGCAGTTGGGCCAAGTCCAATAAAATCACCAATATCACCGTTTGTACCAAAAGAGCTAACTCAAGAGGGGATATTAAAACAAATTTCAGATATTGCAAATACGGCTAAGCGTGCTCAGATTGCAGGGTATAATGGTGTTGAAATTATGGGCTCGGAAGGATATTTAATAAATCAATTCATTGTAAAGCATACAAACAAGCGAACTGATTCATGGGGTGGATCCTATGCCAATAGAATCAGGTTCCCAATAGAAATAGTCCAACAAGTTAGAAAAAAAGTTGGTCCAAATTTTATTATAATGTTTAGGTTATCGATGATTGACCTTATTCCTAACGGCTCATCGTGGGAAGAAGTTTTACTATTAGCCCGAGAAATTGAGGCTGCTGGCGCATCTATTATAAATACTGGCGTTGGTTGGCATGAGGCGAGAATACCGACGATTGCAACATCAGTTCCAAGACGTGCCTTTTCCTGGGTAACAAAAAAAATGATGGGTCAAATTAATATACCAATAATTGCATCTAATAGGATTAATACAGCCGAAATTGCTGAAACCGTTTTATCTGAAGGTTGTGCTGACATGATCTCAATGGCGCGTCCTTTCCTAGCGGATCCAAATTTTGTTACGAAAGTATATGCAGATGCAGCTCAAACAATCACTCCATGTATTGGTTGCAACCAAGCATGCCTTGACCATACATTTTCCATGCGTCTTACTAGTTGTCTTGTTAATCCAGGTGCTTGTAATGAAAAAGAATTTGAATATAAAGCGATCAACAAAAACAATAAAAGTATAGCTATAGTTGGTTCTGGGGCGGCAGGAATTGCAGCAGCTCTAACTGCTCGTGAAAGAGGTTGCCGTGTATCGTTATTTGAAATGAAATCTGAGATAGGTGGACAACTCAACTTAGCGAGTAAGATTCCTGGCAAGGAGGAGTTTTTGGGACTTCTTGAATATTATAAAAATGAAATTTCAAGACGCGGTGTAGACTTATACCTTAATTACAATATTTCTGCTGTAAAACTGCGAACTTTCGACGAGGTTGTAATTGCAACGGGTGTTATACCTCGAAAAGTGAATTTTAAAATATTTGATAAAAGTCGCGTTGTTTCATATGTGGACATTTTACAAGGTAATATAATTGCTGGAAAAAATGTTGCTATTCTTGGTGCTGGAGGAATTGGATTTGATGTAGCTACATTTTTAGTTAATGATAAGCCAAGTTCGACTCTTGATTTGGATGAGTGGCTGAGAGAGTGGGGCGTAGTTGATCCAGAGATAGCACGCGGAGGATTATCGCCAGATGGCCCAACCTTAGTTATGCCTAATCGAAATGTTAGTTTGTTTCAGCGTAAGAAAGAGAAGATTGGCCGGCGTCTTGGAAAAACAACAGGCTGGATCCACAGAGAGAGTTTGAATAAAAAGAATGTTAAGATGGTATCTGGGGTTAATTATGAAAAAATAACATCAGATGGTTTAACTATTAGTTATGGTGAAGAACGAAAAAACCTTCAAACACTTTGGTTTGATACAATAATAATCTGTGCAGGCCAAGAGCCTGAACGAAGTCTTTATGACGCTTTGCAAGCTGAAAATATTAATCCGCATATCATTGGTGGAGCTAATGTTGCTTCTGAATTAGATGCCAAGAGAGCTATTGATCAAGGTACGCGACTGGCGTTGACCTTTTAAATTTTCATTTCATTTGTGGCATATATAAGCTCTTCAGTTATTCCGGGCTCTGACATGGCATGACCAGCATTCTTCACAATAACCAATTTAGAATTAGGTAAAGCTCTGTGAACAGTGTCTGCTGTTTCAGGTGGGCAGATCATATCATACCGTCCTTGAACAATTATTGTTGGAATTTTTTTGATCAGGTATAAGTCCTCAATCACTTGTCCTTCTCTATTTAAAAACCCGTTGTTGATAAAATAGTGATTTTCAATTCTTGCAAATGCTTTTGCATATTCAGTAGATGGACGGTAACCATTTCCAAGTGATCTAAAAGATGCGAGTGAATTTTCCCATACAGTCCAAGCTCTCGAATATTTAGCTTGCTCAGCTGGCGAGCTACCAAACAAGCGTTTATGATAGGCTAATAATAAGTCAGACCGCTCTGATATTGGAATGATTTCTTCAAAAAAACGCCAAGATTCTGGCAGAAACTTTGCTGCACCCTGATTTGTATAAACCCAATTTAATTCACGTTTTGTCATAGTGAAGACACCACGTAAGACCATACCGGCAACCTGTTCAGGAAACTGTTCTGCGTAGATTAATGATAGTGCAGCCCCCCAGCTGCCTCCAAATAAAATAAATTTTTCTATACCAAGATTTTTTCGGATGATCTCAATATCATTAACTAAATCCCACGTGGTATTATTTTCAACACTTGCATGAGGTCTAGATCGGCCACAGCCACGTTGATCAAAAAGAATTATTCGATAAATATTTGGATCAAAATATCGTCTCATAGTTGGGTTACAGCCGCCACCAGGGCCACCATGGATTATGAGAGCTGGTTGCCCAATAGGATTCCCACATTCTTCTAAATAAATTTTATGACCGTTACCAACATCTATTATATTCTGTTTGTAAGGCTCAATTGGAGCGTATAAAATATCATTAATATTGCTTGTTGATTTCAAAAAATTCTCTCTCATGCTTGCACAAACCCCTAAATGGACTAACTTAATTATACTTATTATAAAGAAGGATCTATAATGCCAATCAATAATACAATTGATAATAACGAAATCTCTAAATTTCAAGCTATGGCTGATGAATGGTGGGATCCAAATGGTAAGTTTAAACCATTGCACATGCTTAATCCGAGTAGATTACAATATATAGTTGATCAAATTGCAATGCACTTTGACTTAAATTTAACAAAAAAAGAACCCTTTAAAGGAATTAGTCTTTTAGATATCGGTTGTGGTGGCGGGCTATTATCTGAGCCTATGGCCCGCATGGGAGCTAATGTCATTGGAGCTGATGCTGCAGATAGAAATCCTCCAATTGCTAGAGCACACGCTGCTCAATCAAATTTAGTCATTGATTATCGGCATACCACAGTAGAAGAGCTCGTTGAAGGAACGGAGCGGTTTGATGTAATACTTAATATGGAAGTAATTGAGCACGTAGCAAACCCATCAAGCTATGTAAAGGCATGTTCCGAGCTGTTGAAGCCAAATGGTTTAATGATTTGTTCAACAATAAATAGAAATGTGAAAAGCTATTTAAACGCTATAATCGGAGCCGAGTATGTAATGAGGTGGCTGCCAAAAGGAACACATGAGTGGAGTAAATTCATTACTCCGGATGAGCTTTCGACTCTGTTGGAGGGTGCGGGCCTAAAGTTAGTTGATAAAAAGGGCTTTTCTTTTAATAAAATATCTTGGACATGGACTATTTCAAATAATGATTTGTCAATAAATTATGTTACGACAAGTGTAAAATAGAAAGTTTATTGTTTCATTTCAGCAAACAGGTTAACCAAAGTTTGTCTAACTGATCTATTTGGTAGGTATCGAACTTATGTTCATGTTTCCAGTATTTTCCATCAAGAATTAAATAATTGAGGTCAGCTTCTATTTTGAGTACTTGATCGAATCTTTCCATATTTATTTTCCGTGGAACATCAGTCAAAACTTCATCTAGGTCTTTAAATTTTTTACGCTTATAAATCAGGCGACTTTCTTTTTTCTCAGACAAGTTGTGCACGGTACAACCTTCTAAGCTAGCAAAACACTCAAAACGTGCAGATTTGGCCTCAAGTGACCTTAGAGAAATGTCTTTTCGAAGTGGATCAGCCGTTCCCATACCGTAGAAGTGGGTTTTCCCACTGCCATAAACCATATCACATCCTAAAAAGAATAAATTTTTTGGTTTTAAAATTGCTAACGTCCAATAAGCAGCCGTTAATGCCATTGTGCCTCCGGCGTAGACAAAGCCTCCATAAAGATTTTGTGCAGGCACATAATCTTTGGCCGAAATAATATATTGATGTAATTTAGTGTTAGGTCGATTTTCTAGTGGAAAATCTGTTGGAAAGATATTGTGTGTCCAATCACTTCTAATTTTCCAAGCATTATTTATTGCGATGATATACTCAAATTGCTTCATGGGCCACTCTCTCGCCACAATCGCATTTGGTGCACTTCCTAAAATTAAAATGTTACTCATTTATGGACAGCGTTCCTTCTTGTTTGGGTCAAATTATTTCCTATTATTTGGCGCTATTTAAAAGTATTCGGAGGTCTCTTAAAAATGGGATAAGTGCTTTTGCTTTTTTTGATCCTAGAACTGTCATTAGTTCTCCTATAATTGGTTCAATAGCGGATACAGCACTATCTCTTGCAATTTTACCGGCCTTACTTATTGAAACCTGCTTACTTCTTCCGTCATCCCAGTCAGGCCTAATATGAATGTAACCCATTTTGGAAAGCTTTGTTAATGTATTTGTGATTGCCCCCTTGGTTACATTAAAGCTACGGGCTAACTGGGCTGGCGTCTTTTCGCCTTGTAGCGTTGAAAAATGATTAAGGACCGCAAAGTGCGATAATTCCATACCTTGTGGAAGTGTCTTTGAGAGGCGTACCTTAAAAAGATGGTCAATTGCTGAAATTTCACTAAACAATGAGACTGCTAAAGGATCGTTAATTAGCTTTGACATTTTGAACCAAAAGGCAGTGGAGTAAATTTTTTTGACTTGACATGATGTGTTTGCATACGCTGCTTCTATCTAACTCTTACTCTCTTTAAGAATGGAATCTAGCCGTCCACTTTTTTCCAATTGAGATATTTCGTCGTATCCACCGACGTGCATGTTAGAGATAAAAATCTGAGGTACGCTACTGAGCCCATTGCTACGCTCAATCATCTCTGATCTTTTAATTGGTTCCAAAGTTAAATTTGTCTCCAAAAATGGCACATTTTTTTTAGTTAACATTTTCTTAGCAAGTGTGCAGTAACCACAGAAATTCGCAGTATAAATTTGTATTACCATAACTTTGTTACTTTCAGAATTTATATTGATCTAATAAGATAAAATGAATGATGTTTAGCTAAGATTGAGTCGTAGATTATAAATATATGCAATTTAATTTAGTATTAACAGTCACTATGCCTGAAGATTTTGAAAATGGTAGCAAAATATGAAAGAAATCTAATGTCAAATACTAGAAAAATATTCGATATGTTGGCTTTAAGGATGCACCAAAGGCGGGCCAAGCTTTTAGGGCCTATTGATTTTGTTGACGAATTTTCCATAAATCAGGTGCATGAAAGGCTTTCAGACATAAATAGAATATTTAAATATCCCGCAATTATTGGACAAAAGACAAGTTTTTGGGCTAAAAAATTGGGCTTGAATAATGCTATTTTAATTGATGATGATGATCACCTAGACTTTAATGATAAGAAGTTCGACTTCATAATTCATGCACTTTCGCTTCATTGGCATAATGACCCTGTTGGTCAGTTGATTCAAGTTCGTCAAGCTTTAGAGCCCGATGGGTTAATGCTTGCGTTTTTTTTTGGTGGAGAGACACTTTATGAACTGAGAACAGTATTTGAACAGGCTGAGCTTAAGACAGAAAATGGCATTTCACCAAGGGTGGCGCCAATGATTGAACTTCGTGATGCTGGGGATTTATTAGTCCGGGCGGGCTTCGCCTTAAGTGTAGCGGATAGTACTGACTTAGAGGTCATTTACACGACACCCATAGAGTTACTTCACGACCTTAGAGGAATGGGTGAAACGAATATAATGGTTGATCGTCGGAAAAACTTCTTAAAAAGAGAAACTTTAAAAAACTTGATTGAACTTTATGCTACTCAATTTAATGCACACAAATATGATGGAGGAGTAAAGGCTACTTTTCAGCTTTTTTGTTTAACAGGTTGGGCTCCTTCTAAAAACCAACAGAAGCCTCTTCGAAGAGGCTCAGCGACACACAGTTTTACAGATGTACTTGGTACATACAAGTTGTAAAATTGTTTGAAAGACTATACCCGTAAATTCAGTAAAAATATTGGTTGATAAAGTTTTTGGACATATTACTTAATCCATAAGCATTTGATTAGGATCGGGATGAACGGAATGAGGGTGGGGATTTGAACTCAAAAAATTTAGTACTGGCTGGCGAAGAACGGTTAACCTTTGCAACTGACGACCACCCAGCCATTCCAAGAGCAAAAGTAGGAATTTTAGTTGGTAATTTAGGGACCCCTGATGCGACAGATTATTGGTCCATGCGTCGTTATTTGGGTGAATTCTTGTCTGATCGTAGAGTAATTGATTACTCGCCGTTCATATGGCAACCACTTTTGCAGTTGATCATTCTCACTAAAAGACCTTTTTCTTCTGGTGCAGCTTATCGTGGGATCTGGAATACAGAAAAAGATGAGAGCCCTCTATTAACAATATTGCGCGCCCAGAAAGAAAAATTAGCCTCATATTTTAGTAATATGTATGGAGATAAAGTAATTGTAGATTTTTGCATGAGATACGGTAATCCATCTACAATAAGTGTAATGCAAAAACTACGAGATACTGGTTGTGAAAAAATCCTTTTTTTTCCATTATATCCTCAATATGCCGCGCCCACTACAGCCACAGCAAATGATCAGGTATTTAGGGCACTAATGAAAATGAATTGGCAGCCTGCGATTAGAACTGTACCAGCATATTATGATAATGGTGTTTATCTTGAATCTCTAGCTTCTTCGGTTCAGGAAGCATACCAGGAAAGCGTTATACGGCCAGAGCATCTCGTAGTGTCTTATCACGGCGTTCCTGAAAGATATTTGCTATCTGGAGACCCTTACCACTGTCAATGTCAGAAAACTACACGGTTACTGGTAAACAATTTAGGTTGGGAGAAGAATACCGTTACTACTACCTTTCAATCAAAGTTTGGTCCTGAGAAGTGGGTCGGTCCAGCCACCGTTGATTATGTAGCTGAACTTGCACAAAAAGGAATCAAAAATATTGCAGTAGTTGCCCCAGCATTTTCTGCTGATTGTGTTGAAACATTAGAAGAGATTAATGAAGAAATTCGTGAGAGTTTTATAGAAGCAGGTGGGCAAGACTTTTTATATATACCATGTCTGAACGATAGAGATGACCATATTGATGCCCTTGCTCTAATAATAAAAAATGAACTTTTGGGGTGGGTTTGAAAGTTTGAAAAAATTAAGTACAATTTTGTAAGGTCTATTTGATTTTATACGGCTTAGGAAATATTATGGCATTAACACATGAAGCTGATGATGATTTAAGAAATGAGAGTGTTTTAATTAATATTGATGGAGAATTATTTGATCGGAATTTAGCTAAAGTCTCTGTTTTTGATAGTGGATTTCTTTTAGGTGATGGAGTCTGGGAAGGTTTGCGGCTTTACGAAGGTAAGTGGGCGTTCTGGGAGGAGCATTTTTGTAGACTATTTGAAGCAGCGAGAGCTATCGATCTTAATATTGGCATTACTGAGTCTAAATTGTTTTCTATGCTTGAGCAGACAAGAGAGGCAAATAAAATGCATACTCATGTGCACGCAAGAGTGATGGTTACACGGGGAAAGAAAAAAAGACCGTTCCAACATCCTAAGCTTTCTATCTATGGACCAACAATAGTTATTATTATGGAACACTCGGCGCCAGTTAGTGCTCTGGAAAACGGTATTCGGTTGGCCTCAGTTCCTCAGGTTCGTGGCCTTCCTACAAGCCAAGACCCTAAGTTGAATAGTCATTCAAAATTAAACTGTGTTTTAGCTTGCATCCAGGCTGAAAAAGCAGGTGCTGACGAAGCACTAATGTTAGACCCGCTTGGGTTTGTAAATACTACTAACGCATGTAATTTCTTCATTATCAGGAAAAATGAGGTGTGGACGTCGACTGGTGATTATTGCATGAATGGAATTACTCGAAAGAAAGTTATAGAGCTATGTAGTAATAATGCGATACCAGTTTTTCAACGCAATTTCTCGTTAAGTGAGGTGTATAGTGCAGACGAGGCTTTTATTACTGGCACTTTTGGAGCCCAGACTTTTGTTAGTGAAATAGATAAAATTAAAATTGGGTTGGGTGTTATGGGTCCGTTGACTCGTAAAATCAAAAATTACTACATGGCAATGATTGAAAATGGAGACTAAGAGAATCGCAATGTGGTCCGGTCCAAGAAACCTTTCAACAGCTTTAATGAGAAGCTTTGCATCGCGACGGGATTGTAGTGTTATCGATGAACCATTTTATTCTGCCTATCTAAAGACCACAGGAATAGATCATCCCATGCGAGATCAAATTTTAGCCTCTTATAACAGTGATCCTCTAGCAATATCAGAAAATTGCGTTAGAGGTACAACAGATACTATTATACAATATCAAAAGCATATGGCTCATCACATGATACCTAGCTTTGATCGTTCATTCGTGCATGAGGTTTCTAACGCATTTTTGATTAGATCTCCTGAAAAAGTTATTAAAAGCTTTGGAAAAAAAATAATCAATTTCAACCTAGAGGACCTAGGCTTTTCTCAACAGGTTGATTTGTTTAATATGATTTCCAATTCACTCGGCAAGGCACCACCAGTGATAGATGCTGATGAGTTGTGCCTTAATCCTAGGTCAGTACTGATTAGCTTATGCTCAGCCTTGGGTATTGACTTCGACGATGAAATGTTGATGTGGAACACTGGATCTCATTCATATGACGGTTTATGGGGAGCCTATTGGTACAGATCCGTTAACAAAAGCACTAGATTTAGTCTTCCCGTAGCAAACTATGAAGCGAGTTCAGATTTTCAGGCTCAGCTTATTGATAAAGCTGAGCCGTACTTTCAAATTCTCAACAAACATAAAATACCCTTTTAATATTCTAATAATGTTATAAATTTTTCACAATCAAATACTGTTTACTCGTTTCCATTTATTTCGGAGCCTGTTTCTTGATCTACAACTTTCATGGAGAGACGAACTTTCCCACGATTATCAATCTCCAGTAATTTTACTTTGACATCTTGACCTTCTTTGAGAATATCCTTTGGATGATTCACTCTCTCAGAAGCTATTTGGCTGACGTGAACTAAGCCATCTCGTTTTCCAAAAAAGTTTACAAATGCTCCAAAATCCATTAACTTTACGACCTTGCCAGTATAAATTTTGCCTACCTCGGGTTCTTCAACAATTGCATTAATCATTTCCCTGGCTTTTGTTATACTTTCACCATTTGGAGAAGCAATTTTAATTACTCCCTCATCGTTGATGTCTACCTTCGCCCCAGATACTTCAACTATCTCTCTAATTACTTTTCCACCAGATCCAATGACCTCTCTGATTTTATCAGAGGAAATGTTCATTGTTTCAATTCGCGGTGCGTGAATAGAAAAATCAGATGTTCCTGATAATGCCGTATTCATTTCTTTTAAAATATGAATTCGACCTTCTTTTGCTTGGTCTAACGCTTTTTCCATTATATCTGGTGTTATCCCCGCAATTTTTATATCCATTTGAAGAGACGTTATCCCGGCTTCTGTACCTGCAACTTTAAAGTCCATATCACCTAGATGATCCTCATCGCCAAGTATATCAGTAAGGACTGCATAGTCTTTACCTTGCAGAATTAAACCCATTGCTACTCCGGCTACTGCAGACTTGAGTGGTACTCCTGCATCCATCATAGAGAGAGATGCTCCACATACTGTTGCCATTGAGGACGAACCGTTAGACTCTGTAATTTCAGAGACTAATCGAATCGTATAGGGAAAATCTGTAGTTGCTGGAAGAACCGCTTGCAGAGCTCTCCACGCTAGTTTTCCATGACCTATTTCACGCCGACCGGGCCCCATGTTTCTTCCACATTCACCTACTGAATATGGTGGGAAATTATAATGGAGTAAAAAGTTTGATCTGCTAGATCCATGCAAGGCATCAATAATCTGCTCATCATCACCTGTGCCCAATGTTGTCACAACTAACCCTTGTGTTTCTCCGCGGGTAAAAAGCGCTGATCCATGAGTCCTCGGTAGCAGGCTTGTTTCCGATACTATTGGTCTAACTGTTGTTAGATCACGGCCATCAATTCTTTTCCCTGTTTTTATTATGTCTCCACGCACAACGTTGGCTTCAAGCTGTTTTATGCAATCGCCTAGATGCTCATCCACCAGCTGATCATCACTTAGACCATTTTTTATTTTTTCTATAGCTTCAGAAATCGCTTTTTGTCTCACAATTTTGTCAGTTTCAGCGAATGCAGCACGCATAGCTTTCTCACCTAATTTTTTGACTGCTTTATCGAGGTCTTTAGTATCAGCTTCAATGAAGTTAAAGGGCTCTTTTGCGCAATCTTCTGCCATCGCAATAATCATATCTATAACGGGCTGCATACTTTCGTGCCCAAATTTTACAGCACCCAGCATTTCAGACTCAGAAAGCTCGTACGCTTCAGATTCGACCATCATTACAGCGTCTTTTGTTCCAGCAATGACTAAGTCTAATTTTTGTTCTGGATTGCTTCGTAAGTGATTCATATCATCTATCAAGGGATTTAATATATATTTACCATCACAAAAACCAACTCGTGCGCACCCAATCGGGCCTCTAAAGGGTGCACCTGACAGTGTAAGGGCTGCAGAGGCTGCAATCATAGCCACTACGTCAGGGTCATTTTCCAAATCGTGACTAAGAACTGTACAAGTTACTTGAACCTCATGCTTAAAGCCCTCTACAAAAAGTGGCCTAATTGGTCTATCTATAAGGCGACTTGTCAACGTTTCTTTTTCGGTTGGTCTTGCTTCTCTTTTAAAAAAACCACCTGGTATTTTACCTGCTGCGTAATACTTTTCTTGATAATTGACGGTAAGGGGGAAAAAACTTTGACCGGGCTTACTTTCCTTAGAAAAAACTACGGCTGCCAACACGGTTGTTTCGCCGTATGTTGCAATTATTGTTGAATCAGCTTGGCGTGCAACTTTACCAGTTTCAAGTGTTAAGGTATCTCTACCCCATTCGATTGATTTTTTCACTACTTTAAACATTCTTTTCCTTTTTCTGCTCTTCTTATCTTATTCTATTATAACTTTTCTGGGGTTGAGCACACCACAAGTTTTGTTATAAATTTATATTTTAAAAACTAAAAACGAGTTGGTTCTAAATTAATACTGCAAATTTAGTTCGTATTTTTTGATACTATTTCGCCTTGCTATCTTCGGATTCCCAAACGTTCTATTATACGCTTATAGCGGTCTTCATCTTTACTTTTCACATAGTCCAGAAGTTTCCTACGTCGAGAAACCATTTTTAAAAGACCTCGTCTCGAATGATTATCCTTCTTATGGGTTTTAAAGTGACTAGTCAGTGTGGTTATTCTATTTGTTAAAATAGCAACTTGCACTTCAGGTGACCCAGTGTCTTCTTTAGAATTTGCAAATTCAGAGATTACTTTTGTTTTAAGTTCTTTAGTTATCGACATCTTTTTCTCCTTGAATGTTATTTCGATAACTCTCATTGATGGCCAGGATGTCGTCCAGCGGCAAAAAATGGAAGAGTAGTCGATAAAAATTAATTTATATTTGTCTATACGGTGTTTTTGAGATTATGCAATGAATTTAAGTGTTTTTAGCAAAGTTTCTTTTCAAATCCATCTCACTGGTTTTTGAGAATAACTGAGGTAAAGTGGGTGCTTTGGTTGGTTGTTTTTTGTTAACCCTAAATGGTCGGCGGTTATACCCATAGTATCAATCATTTCACGTATCTCTCTTGATCGGTTAAGGTGAGTGCCGTGGCCACCCCAAGCGCATATGATCTTGGTAGCCCACAGTATACTATCGTGTAGCATACGGTCATTTTGAGGACCAATAGGCTCAGGGTACTTTTTCATGATTGCGGGACTCTTCGTTCGATAAGCAAATAGATTACAGATGCGAAAGGAGCCATAGCCAAGTGTCCTGGCTCTTTTTTGGCATCTCGAAACTGTTGAATCATTAGCAAGTTCAGTAGCTGTCGATGGGTTAAGTAAGATGAATAGCAGAGAAAGTCTTGAGTTAGAAATGGTTCTTGTGAGCGAATAGCGATATTTTTTACATGGAGAATAAACAGCACTTGACTTTATACCATTTTGATTAGTTCGAGCTGTTAGGAGTTCTTTCATACTAGACCAATGCAAAAACTTTTTTAGGATGAAATTCACTATTTATTATTTTTCCAATTGCAACTATCTTTGAATTAAATGTTGTGAAAACAGTAGAATTTTCTTCTAGGTGTTTGTCGTTCACGGCGATTTTTTTTCCATTTTTTATTTCAGCCAAATCTTTTGATAAACACTCAAAACTTTTTAGTTGATTTAAAGCCACCTGAATTGGTAGTAATCTCTCTTGAATTTTCGCAGTATTTTCAGAGAAAATGATCTTATCTGATATGCAGTGAGCTAACTTGAAGGGACCGGAAGAAACTCGTTTTATAGCAGATGTATGAGCAAAACAGCCTAAAGATTCTCCAATATCTCTGGTAATTGACCTTACATATCCACCTTTTCCACAAACCATCTTCATTCTTACTGTGTCTGCATTAACCCTTTCTATTATCTCTAACTCTTCTACTAGCAGATCTCGCTCTTTTAATTTAAATGATTTGTCTCCACTACGAGAAAGTGCATAAGCCTTCTGACCTTTAATTTTAACAGCGGAATAATTAGGCGGCCTCTGTTTTATTGGACCAATAAATAGTTTCAAAGCGTTCTTAAGTTCATCATTACTAGGTCGAATTACAGAAGTTTTTAATAACTTTCCTGATGCATCATCTGTATCTGTCGATGATCCCAGTGTTACCGTGAAAATATAACCTTTAAGTGCTTCTGTTAGGTAAGGTATTGTTTTTGTGGCCTCTCCCAGAGCTATCGCCAAAATACCAGTAGCGTCTGGATCTAAGGTGCCTGCATGTCCTGCCTTTTGGGCATTTAAAACCCACCGTACTTTATTTACCAGTGCTGTAGAAGTATAACCCCCTTGCTTATTAACGATCAACCAGCCGTGGATTGGAATACCTTTTGATCGTCGCACTGGTCGGGTTCCTTTTATATTTTCAGTAATAAAAAGTATTAAATTTTAATTTGATGTGTCGCGTTGAACTGTCGGAATTTTTAGCAGTTTATTTGTTTGGTCCATTTGATCAAAAGTTAAATCTTCTAAGAACCTAAGATCTGGAACAAATTTTAAATTAAGTGTTTTAGCAAGAATTTTTTTTATTGCATTTTTTTGCCTAGCTAGCCCTAAAACGACTTCTTTGGCGTTTTGACCACCTAATGGAAGAACAAAGACCGTGGCTAGCTTAAGATCGCTTGAACATCTAACTTCACTCACAGTAATGGGAACGTTTGATAAGGAATCTTCATATAATTCGTTTTTAGACAGAATATCAGCGATACATCGGCGAACTAATTCACCTACTCGTAGCTGTCGGTTGGTTGGGCCAATATCTTTGTGTAAATTTTCATTGTGTCTTCGCATAAGAGCCCCTTGTGACTATGTCCTACTCGGATGTTATTGGGTGGAAAATTGGTACGCTATTCAGTTTGCCTGAAGTATAACTATACTATATGTATAATTTATTAAAAGGAGTTTTAGTATGGCAAATCCAATAAAAATTTCAGTTCTGGGCGCTTCAGGTCGAATGGGTAGAATGCTTTTACAGGCCATAATTGAAAATGAAAATGCTATTCTTGTTGGGGCTAGTGAGCAAACTGGTCACAATTGGGTTGGTAAGGATGTTGGTATACTAGCTTTTGGAAAAGAAAATGGAATAATAGTTTCTGATAAACCGATTGATGTCATTCTAAAATCTCAGGCAATTGTCGATTTTACACACCCAGATGCTAGTGTCGCTTACTCTGCTTTGGCCGCTCAAGCTCGGATAGTTCACGTGATCGGCACCACAGGTTTTTCAAAAAACCAACTGGAAGGTATTGAGCTTGCCGCTCAGCATGCTACGGTAATAAGAGCTGGTAACATGAGCTTGGGAGTTAATCTTCTTACACAATTGACAAGGCGAGTTGCACAAGCCTTAGATGATGATTATGATATTGAAATTC
>Ga0209425_10002849_pt1 | contig 18813 bp, 16 predicted proteins | sample COG_05_FD_184749 | JGI IMG/M metagenome (GOLD analysis project Ga0209425, IMG submission 184749) | Pelagic Microbial community sample from North Sea - COGITO 998_met_05 (SPAdes) (version 2) | ecosystem: Environmental > Aquatic > Marine > Neritic zone/Coastal water | place: Helgoland, sampling...
CTTCCGTGTCTTAAGACAAAGTACCATTGGCGCTGAAGGGCTTGACTTCCGAGTTCGGAATGGGATCGGGTATTGCCCCTTCGCAATAATCACCAGGCGAGTTTTTATACAAGATAATTTATATATTTACAAATACTATTTAATATTTTTTTGTAAACTTTGAGTTGTTGGTTCCACTAGTAATTTGATCAAAAATCCATTTATAAGTTTTTTCTAGTCCAGTCTTGAGACTTACTTCAGTGTCCCATTGAATTTTCTCTCTTATTAAGGAGTTGTCACTAGATCTGCCCCTTACTCCAAGAGGTTTGTCTAAAAGATAATTTTTCTTAAGAGTAACACCAGCTATATTTTCTATAACATCTATCATTTGATTTATGGATACCTGTTCTTCACTGCCAATATTATAAACATCTGAACTATCACTCAAAAAAAGTTTTTTTGTTCCAATCAAACAATCATCAATATACATAAAACTTCTAGTTTGTTCTCCATCTCCCCACACATCGATTGTATCAATTGAATTAAGTTTAGCGTTTATAACCTTTCTACAAAGTGCTGCTGGTGCCTTCTCTCTTCCTCCATCAAAAGTTCCCAATGGTCCATAAACATTGTGGTATCTTGCAACCCTAGTTTCAATTTTAAAATCTTCTGTAAAATGCCTACACATTCTTTCACTAAATAATTTTTCCCACCCATATCCGTCTTCAGGTTCAGCTGGATATGCATCACTTTCTTTTAGACCTTCGATAAAAGTGTTTTTTTGTTTAGATCCATTGTAAACGCAAGCACTTGAAGAAAAGAAATATCTAGAAACACTATTTTTAATTGAAGCTCTAAGTAAATTAGTGTTTATTAAAACAGATAACATGCACTCTGCTTTATTGTTTTCTATAAAACCCATTCCACCCATATTGCAGGCCATATTATAAATATAGTCTACACCTACAGATGTTTTCAAACAATTATCATATTCTTTTAAATCTAAAGAATAATTTTTACATTCATCAAAAATTTGAAACCAAAACTCAAATGGTTTTGAATCAGCACAAACTACCTCATGCCCTTCATCTAATAAAGATTTAGCAAGGTGTCCTCCAATAAATCCACCCGCACCCGCAATTAATACTTTTTTTTTCATTTAAGTTTTTATTAAATTTATAAACAAATTACAAGAGTAATATATATATAAATTTAAATATTATGTTTACAACTAAAACCTCTTTAATTATTCCTACTAAAAATAGGAGCCTTAAAATCATCAAACTTTTAAAATCTATTTCAAGATTAAAAATAAAATTTAATGAAATAATAATCGTTGATAGTTCAAATAAGAAACATAAGGAAGCACTTTTAAATTATATAAAAAAAAAAAAAATTAAACTTATATTCTCTAGGCCCTCTACAACACATCAAAGAAATATAGGATTAAAAATTAAAAAAAAAAACTCAATTTTTATTTTATTTTTAGATGATGATATAATGATAAATAAAAAATCTTTTTTAGAAATGGATAAGGCAATAATTAAATATAGTGATCAAAAAAAAATCTGCTCTTTTGGTTTTAATTTAAAAACAAACTCTAGAAACTTTAAGTTTGAAAAATTAAAAAAAAGTAAAATATTAAGATTTTTTGGAATATATGACTCAGTTGCAGGTAAAGTTTTGGAAAGTGGATGGCATACTAAAATAAGCAATCTTAAAAAAGATACATTTGTAGAGTGGATTTATACAGGTGCAACAATTTATAAATCAAAAATAATAAAAAATAAAAAACTAAAAGATCTCAACAAAGGTTTTAATTATTTGGAAGATTTATACTTTTCATATCATTTTACTAAGAAAAAATTTAAACATGTTGTTATTGCAAAAGCACAAGTTCTCAATTCAAATATCGTAACAAGAAATAATTTCAAATTTGGATTTATAGAAATTTTAAATAGATATAAATTTGTAGATAATTACTTATTAAATAAGCAAAAATTTTATTTTACAGCTTTTTTAAGATCAATATTTATAATGGCAAATCTATTAAGTTTTGATTTTAATATTATCTTTAGATTTTTTGGAAATTTAAAAGGAATAGTGTTCTGTTTATTACTTGATATAAAAAAAATTAAATGACTATACTTTTAATTGAACTAGAAACAAAAGGTCACCATGTATCAAGCTACTTAAGATCAATTGTTTTAGATCTTATTAACAAAAAGAAAAAGATAATTCTTTTAACATCTAGGGATATAAAAAAAAATGCTTACTTTTCATTTTTTAAAAAACATACAAAACTAATTTTTATAAATAAAATAAATTATCCTATAAAAAATAATTTTTTTTCGCTAATAGCTTTTCAATTTAATAATTATAAGGTTATAAAAAAAAATTATGATCAATTAAGAAAAAATGAAAAAATAAATTATATTTATATTAACACTTTAGATTTTCTAGATAAACCATTGTCTATTCTGGGTTCTCCTTTTGGTAAAACTAAGTTTTCTGGGCTATATTTAAACCCAAAATTTTATATTAAGTATAATAACCCATTTACCAATTTAATTAAAAGCAAACTCTATTTATTTCTATTTCGGAAGATATTAAAGATTAATGAATTATCAAATATTTTTATAGTAGATCCTCTGTGTGTTAGATTTTTAAATAAAACAAAATCTCATAATCACAAAAAAATAATTGCGATAAATGACTTAGGGTCATCAAATAAAATGAAAAATCTTAAGTTAACAAAAAGTGAATGTAGAAAAATATTAAAAATTAATAATAATAATTTTATAATACTGGTTTATGGATATATACGAAAAAATAAATCTCTCAATGAATTGCTTAATGTTATAAATCACTTAAAAACAGTTAAGCCTGTTAAAATTTTAATTGTAGGTAAAAGAGATGAATACATAAAAAAATATCTTAAAAAAGCAATACACAACGATCGTAAATTGGCATCAAAAATTATTAATATAAATAGATATTCAGATGATATGTTTGAAAAGATTGTATTTAAAGCATCAGATTTGACTTGGACTGGATATACAAAAGATTTTTATGGTTCTAGTGGTGTTTATTTTCTTTCTAGCATAAATTTTAGACCAGTGATTTCTTCAAATCATGGTGCTATAGGCTGGTATTCACGCAAATATAAGATTGGTTATTCAATAGATCTTACAAATGAAAAAAAATTAATTCATTTATTAAATAAAATTATTAATTTTAATAAAAGAATTAATTATGATTTCAATCATGTGAATTCTAGACATAATTTTAAAAACTTTGGAAGCAATATTTGTGTAAATTTCAAATAAATTATTTTTTACAAAATAAATAAAAATGGTTTTTCATTTTTTTAATAGGAAGAATTTCTACTTTTCTATTTTGTTTTATATTATAATTCATCACTTTTTTAAAAAATGAAATATTATCTATCTTTTCAAATTCACTTTGAAAAGATATCAATTGGTAATCAAATTCTTTAAATAAAAAAAATATTTTTTTTCTTAGACTTAAAGGAGTCTCTGATATTGACCAATTAGCTATCAACAGTTTTTTTTCTTTTTTTTGGACAGGTTTTACTTTTTTTTTTAAAATTTTGATAGAGTTAACAAGGTTTATATTGTTAATTTTTTTTTTATAATCATTTATCTTAACATTTAAATTTAATCTTTTGAGGTAATAATATTGTAATAAATTAACTTCAAATGTATCAAAAATTGTGAATTTTACTTTTGAATTAATTCTACAAAAAGTTACGGCCATATTACCATAGCCACCTCCAAATTCTACAACATTTGAAAAATTTTTTATTCTAATACCACAATATTCTTCATATTTTTTTAAATGATATGTTTGGAAAATTTTATTTCCACTTGCTTTTGGATATAAAAAATACCTTATTGGATTGCCTACATTATTTTCTAAAAGCAACTTTTTCCAAAATATCCATCTTTTATCATTTCTTAATTCTTTTAAATAAGACAACAAGTAGAAACGATTATGAACAAAAAACATTTGTTGAATAAATGAATTCTGAAAAAAATTCAAAAATTTTTTTTTTCTAATCATTTGATAAACTTTTTTACTAAAGATTTTATGAGTTTTTTTTCTATTTAGTTTATTTAATTTAATATTATTTTCAGAAAGTTTATACACTTCATTAATTATTTTTTTGATTTTAGGATTTACATATTCCTGCTTATTAAAAAAAATAGATAACTTAGCTCTAAATAACCTTTGTAAATTTCTAAGACTATACTTTTGCATTTTTTTTAAAATAAATAATTACTAAAAAATAAGCTATAGTGGAACATAAGATAATAAATATTTTATTATCAAAGTTAATTGATATTAAAAAAGGTAGAATTAATAAAGCCTGTATTAACAATATATTTTTGAATTTATCATTTTTAAATTTGACAATATGGTGAATGTGTCTTCTATCTGCATTTAGAATACTTTTATTATTTCCAATCCTTTCTACACTCAATCTAAAAATTTCCAAACCAGGTACCAATAAAATGAGTAGTATAGAGTCAGAAAAAAAAATTTTTCCATCATTAAATAAATCTATAAAAAAATATGCAAAAATATAAGATAACAAAAGGCATCCATTGTCTCCCAAAAAAATTTGGTCTTTAAAATTGAAATAAATATAAACGAATAAACCAAGCAATAGTGAATAAGAGAATGTTAAATCCAATCCATAACTAATCATAACAAAAATTATAAACGAAGAATAAAGTCCAATTTGTAAATTTATTCCATCTAGAAAATTGAAGGCATTAATAAAAATTATGTAACAAAATAAAGTAAATAAAAAAGAAAATTGATTTAAAAAAAAACTCTGCTCTACAAATGAAAGATTTATTTCTGTAATTAATTTTTTGTTAAAAAATAAAGAAATTGAAATTATTATTGTAGTAAATATCAATTTATTTAACGCGTTTAAATTTTTCTTATCATCCAGCAAACCTATTGTATACATTGATAAAGCAGTAATAATAAAAATTATAAAATTTTTTTGACTGTCGTGTATCGACTCTAAATATCCTTTATCAACAACAACAAAAAACAAGACATAAAAAATAAGATTTATAAGAATTATCGTGCCACCTAAAACTTTAGTATTTTTTTTATGTATTTTTCTTACACTATCTGGTTCATCTTCAATGTTAAAAAATTTTGAGTAAAAATCGAATTTTATTAATAGAAAAATATTTAATAAAACTACCAAAATTAAAAAGAGAGTTTTTGTCATTTTAAAAAATTCATGTCAAAGCGATTGGTGTTGCTTACATTATGATACTATATTTTGATAGTTTTATTTATATGTATAAAATTCAATAAAAAACCCATTATAAAATAAATTATCATTGACAACCAATTATTGAAAAAATTTCCTGAAGGAAAGATGGGGAAAAAAAATACGAGGTATGAAATAAAAATTAGGCATATTTTAAAGTCAATTTTATATTTATAGAATTTTTTCATTATTTTTTTACCAAATAAAAAATTAATCACTCCCAACATAAAATAAAGTCCAACAAAAATATAAATTATAAAACCAACCAATCCAATTTCAGATAATATTTGAATTAAGAAATTATGTGGATGTGTATTGCACCCATTTTCATATATAGGTTTGAACTTTAAAATTTCTTGACCTTTTTTGAATTTTTTTTCATTTATTTTAATTTTGAAATTTCCAGTAAAAAAATTAATATTTTGATGGCTACCATCTTGATATATCAGTTTAGCTTTATGTTCTATTTCAGAAAATTTTTTCTCATTTAATATAGTTATTATGTCTCTATGATATAAATTTTTAAAATTATTATTTTTTGTTTTAATTAAATTAATTCCACTAAAAATTGAGTCTGTATAATATATTGTTTCAAATTTTTTTCCATTTGGACTTAGACCTGCTACCTTAGTACTTATTTCTAAAATTCCATTATTTTTTGCAACAACATGATTAGTTTTGTAAATATAGTTTTGAGGAATATATTTTTTATTATCACATAATATTCTAAATGATTTTGGTCCCGCACCAATAATTTTATTTTCTTTAAATATATTATATGCCGTTCCTAAATGAAGCATATGACGTTGGCTTAGAAAATTAAATGAACTATATTCATTGAACATTTGATATTTTGTGTGCTCAAATATTCTTTTATAATTAATATTATTAAATTGAGATAAAATAAAAATAGACAGTGTAAAAAAAAATAATAATTTTAAAATTAATTTAGTGTCCTTTAATAAAAATAAAAAAAATAATAATGATAATATAAAACTTGCTAAAGATGTTCTCGAAGCAGCATAAAAAATTATTAAAAAAAAAGTAAATATTATTAATTGTAAATAAATTTTATTTTCACTAAATTTATTTGAATAAAATAAAGCTAAATAAAAAAAGAAAAATTTAGATATAAAACTTCCTAGCACAAGTTCTTCTCCAAAAAAACTGCTAACTCTTCCTGACATATTTTTTTCTAAACCTAGTAAATTTTTACCTAAAAAAAATTGTATACTTGAGTCAAATAATAAAATTAAGATTAAGACAGTCATTGACAAAAACATAAGAGAAATTAATTTTTTATTTATGTTTAGAAAAAAAAAGACTGCTAAAGAAAAAAAACCAAATCTAAAATAAAATAAAGAACTTTTTAATGAAATAAAATTAAAGTTATAGAACGAAGAAATATTTATAATTAAAAAAAAAAGCAAAAATATTTTTGTAAAGTTATTATTTAAATAAAATGTTTTTTTTTCCGAAAAAACAAAATAAAAGAATGAAACTACAATAATAAATAAAAAAATTTCAGGAATTAAAGGTCCAGAAACTAGTGCGAATGGAAATAATAATATTAGGAGTGTGTTTAAATCAACTAACGTTTTTTTTGTCATAGAGCTCATTTTAAATTCATATTTAATATAAAAACATATAGTAATTTTAAGACAATCATTTAATTAATGTTATATTTAACGATAAACTATTATTATAAAATAAAATATTTTACCAATGAATTTAGTTAATAAACATTTTATTACATTTTTATGTTTAATGTGGATTGGAATATTAGTAAATGCCAACTCACACTTTAATCATATTCGTGGTTTTTTTAATGCTGAAATCACTTTATTTTCTTTTATTAATTTAATAAGAGCAAGTTCAATTGTAATAACAATCTTTTTAATAATTATTTTAAATTTGAAAAAAATTAAAATAAAAAAAGTTTTAATATTTACTATTTTTTACTTTTATATTTTTATTCAATTGGTCTCTTTTTTTTTATTAAGAAATATAAATCAAGAATATGACCAATTTTATTTTTTATTAAATCAGTTCTTGATTATATTTTTTTTTCATATCATAATTTCTTTAAAAAAAATATCAGATGATGAATTATTTTTAATAAATAAATTTTTTTTTTATATCTTAATAACATTTATATTTACTGTAATAGTATTATTAGGTAAAAATTTATATTTCGAATTTTTAAGTGATGGCGCTAAAAGCTTTTATTATGGATATTTTGTAAGCCCTGGATCTATATATCTAGATCAACAAGTACCAAGAATAACAGGTATAGCAAGATTGATATTAGTACTTATTGTGTTTTCCTCAACAACTCTTTTATACTCAAAATTTAAAATTTCATCGTTTGTAATTTTATCCTTTTTAACGAGTATGTTACTTTTGTCTGAGTCAAGATTTTCGATTTATTGTTTTTTTATTTTAAGTTTTTTTCTATTAATAATTGATAAAAAATATTCTTTATCAAAAAAAATATTTTCTTTTTTGTTAATTATTTTTATTTCAAATTTTATTAATTTTTCTATGATCTATTTAAAAAACAATTTTAATAATATTTTAAATGTTTCTCAGGATGTTTCTCAGGATGTTTCTCAGGATGTTTCTCAGGATGTTTCTCAAAATAAAAAAAAAGAATGGCTTGATCAAAGAAAAAAAAAGAGTGCTTTTGAGTACGAATCTCGCATAATTCAAGATTTTACAACATCAGGAAGATTAGAAGATTGGCTAAGTATTATTCAGTATATAAAACAAAAACCAATAATTGGCTATGGATTTCAAGCTGATAGATATTTAATGAATAAACCTGTTTCTAACTCATATTTATACAGTTTAGTGAGTGGAGGAATAATTGGTTTACTATTATTTACTCTAATTGTATCTTTATCCCTTATCACTTGTTTCAGAGTAATTTTTCTTAATCAAATCTTTAATAAAGAATCAAATATAATTGTTAAAAGTTCTATTTTAATTAATATAATGGTTATTATTAGAACTATTATTGAGAATTCATTCTCGGTTTATAACTTTGATTTAATTTTATTTTTACTAACCTTTTTAATTATTAATTTGTATGAAAAAAATCCTCAAAAGTATCATTAATAGATATAAAATAATTTTTGATTTATCAGGAATAATTATTTTTGGTTTATCAGCTTTTAATTTAAAAATGTACAAATTACTTGGAGTTAAAAATTTAAAATACTCAACAAAATTAATTAAATTTATAGGTATTTTTCCAATAAGGGATCATTATTACGAACCGCAATTTAAAAATGAATATTTGAGATCAAAAATTAAAAAACCAATTAAGAATTTAAGAATTTTTAATGAAAAAAAAATTAATAATAATTTTTTTAAAAAATTTAAATTTTCAAAAGAATTAGTGGATCTTAAACTTAATCAAACAAATGAATTAACTTTATTTAATATGAATAATCCTTTTTTTTCTAACGGAGATGCTGATTTTCTATATCAGTTTATCAGGCATACAAAACCAAAAAATATAATTGAGATTGGATCAGGTTATTCAACTTTGATTTCGTATGAAGCAGTTTTAAAAAATAAACAAGAAAAAAAGAATTGCTCTATTACATGTATTGATCCAGGGGATATTAAAATTATTAGAAATTTGAATATAAAAAGATTAAAAAAAAAAGTTGAAGAATGTGATGAATCATTTTTTAAAAGCTTAAAAAAAAATGACTTGTTATTGATAGATTCAACCCACATTATTAAACCATTTGGAGATGTGCTCAAAATATATCAAGAGATTATTCCCTCATTAAATAAAGGTGTTAATATTTGTATTCACGATATATTTATACCGTACTCATATCCAAGTGACTGGATTATTGATCATAATTTATTTTGGAATGAACAATACTTATTAGAAGTATTATTAATGAAAACTGAAACATATAAAATTGAGGCTCCTTTGTTTTATATGAGTAAAAAATATTTTTCTAAATTAAAAAAAGTTTGTCCATATCTAAAAAAAAATTCTAAACCATCCTCATTTTATTTAAAAAAAATAAATTAAAAACTATAAATTTTTTTTAAATTATTTAATAAATTTTTTTTCTTTTCTTTTAATAAATTAAAATTACAAAAAAAATGCCGTTTAATTTCTTTTATCTTTTTTATTTTTTTATAACTTTGTGAAAATCTATTAAAACTAATCTTACATATACTATTTTTAGGAAAATAATTTTTTTTTAGATAATTTTTTCTATCTACAAATAAATATACATGATTAGAAATGCAATCTAGAGCAAACAAAGAATAAAAATTTTCTCCACTGTTCAATGAAAATTTAGTTCTTGATAAATAATTTAATAAAACTTTTCTTTTCAAATTTCCCAAATTTTTGACATTTTTGTTTGGGAATTTATCGCCAACGACATAAATTACATTTTTATCTTTTACTAATTTATTTATTAAATTAGATAAAAAATCATTAGATTTATTAGAATGAATTCTATAATAAAATAGATAGTCAATATCTTTATTATTATTTTGTTTTTGTGGAGAAAAGCAGATCAGGTTTAAGTTAAAATGTGATCTTTTGGCAATATTTTTTGTCAGGTATTTTGACAACATGCTTGTTGAAAAAATTGGTAACTTAATTTTGTTTACTATTATTAGGTTACTTAGATAAAAAAAAATTGGAAATAAATATTTTCTAATAAATCCTCCTAAATTTTTTTTATCTAAAATATAGGTTCCACCAGTGATTGGTCCTAAATAAGTTTTTTTTGGAAGTAAAAAAAAAATTAAAAAATTCCACAATGGTAAATAATTTATGTATAAAGTTTTATGTCCTTCGAAATTATGTTTTTTTAGATAAAAAATTCCTATAAATATTTTTAAATATTTATTAACGAAATTATTTTTATAAATTGAATTATTTATTATTTTTATTTTTTTTTTAAAATAAATATATTCAGCATTATTTGATTTAATCCTTACTTTTCCATCGTATTTTTTAAATATATTTGTAAGAAAATTTCTTGCTAGAACGCCTTCTCCAGTAAATTCCTCAAAATCACTTGACCAAACATAAAAAATTTTATTATTTTTCATTAATTTTCCTAAATTCTAACTTTTCATAAATTCTATTTCTTTTTCCCATTAAATAACCTACAAAACTTGAAGATAATCTAGTAATTCTTCTTAAAGTTTCAAATTGTAATCTCCATATAGTTTCAGCAATAAATATTTTTTCTAAATATTCTGGTAATGGCTTTTCTTCGCCTGAGGCCATATTAATTGCAGCTCCTAAGCACAATATTTTGTAATTTTCTTGGTAAACCATAATATATTCAGCCAATATTTCTTGCTTTGGTGTAGGGAGTGTTAAGATGCATAACTGTTCTTTTTTTAAGATAGGAATGTGTTGCTTAAAGTCATCTAATTGACCAAAGGGCAATTTTATGTGAATAATTTTTTTTTTAAAGTGATTTTCTAAAAAAGTTTGACCCTTGGGTGTTAAATTCCCCAACACAACTATCTCTTTAATGAATTCTGGTAATTCTAGACTTAAAAGTAGTTTTCTGCCTGGCAATTTAGTTTCTTTTAATTTTGAAATTTTATTAAAATAATAACCATCTGGCCAAACATAAAAATCATCTTTAAGTGTAAGATAATTTTTTTGTAAAGCACTACAAAATGCTAAATTAAAGGCTGAAAGTACAAAATTTTTATTCAACGGTAGTTGTTCTGTGCTAGTTAAATATTTAATTATATTTTTTATTTTGGCTAAATTAAAAATATTAACTAATCTATTTATATTTCGTTTTTTAGAATATATCTTATTCAAGATTTGAATATTTTTCGTAAACTCATTTTGATCAAATTCAAAAGATAAATAATTCAATAATTCAATCTTCACCTTTTCTACATTTTTTGCCTTAGTTGCAAAGCCAATATTATATTTATTTATTATGTCAAATACCTCACCACCTATTAATCCAACTAATCTTTTATTATAAGATAAATAAGTCTGAAATTTTCCTGGGATGGTTGCATCAAACGCATCTCCAGATTTTAAACTAATTAATAATGCATCAGAATGATGAACATACTTTCGTAAATCCTCAAATTTTAACATTCCTAAAAGTTTTAAGTTATTTAATTCGAATTCTTTTTTGGCCTTCTCAAGTTGATAAAATTTTCTTCCTTTTCCAGCAATAATCCAATTAATTTCATTTTTGGTTTTCCTAACTAAATCTAAAATTAATCCAAAGTTTTGAGCATCCCCAATATTTCCCGTAAACAACAAATTGTATTTATTATCTGAAAATACATTCTCATCTTTTTTTGGATTTGATATAACTATTTGTTTGGATTCTTCTGGCCATGAAGGAAAGAAAAAAGTTTTCTTACAAAGACTACTATCTAATAAATTTATTTTTTTTTTATACGTAAGAGATTGACAAAGAATTAAATAAGTATTTTTGTATATATATTTAACAATCTTTTCACATAATCTGTAAATAAAGCTTTTTTTTTTAAAAATATTTAAATCATCTAAAACATTTGGCCACAAATCTAAAACCCAAAGAATGTGTTTGGACTTATTTATTTTAGAAATAAGAATACTTGTAAGTGCAACAATAATTGGAGATGTTGCAAATGTAAAAACATAATCATAATTTTTTTTTCTTAAAAAAAAAATTGAGAAAAATAAAGAAGAAATCACAAAAGATAAATAATTGAGTGTTAAGCTCATAAGACTACTGTTTCCTCTTGAAATTTGTGGCACTCTATAAACTTTACAATTTTCAAATTTTGAATATTTTTTTGGATTAATCCTAAAGTCTTTGTAAATTTTACCTTCTGGATAATTTGGATAAGTGGTGAGTATTTCTATTTCAAAATCTTTTTTTTTAAGTTCGACAACTAAATCGTTAACCCTAAAATATTCAGGCCAAAAATATTGTGATACAATTAAAATTTTCATAAAATTTTGAATTGTTTGGTGTCTATTTTAACCAAACTTTTTTATTTATGTAGCCTACATAACTTTGTATTATTTTTGATACTACTTTTGACAAGTTTATTGCTATATAATCGCTATGAGTATTTTTAATATTTCCATTTTTGTCATTTAACATAAGCTCTATTGATTGTTCAATTTCTACTTTGTTCATCCCTGACATAATGCAGTATCCCTTTTCAAGGCCTTCTTGTCTTTCTGTTGTTGTTCTAAAATTAATTGCAGGAAAATTTAAAATATTTGACTCTTCAATTATGCTTCCACTGTCAGAGAGAGTTAATTTTGCATTTTTTTGAAGTTTTACATATTCAAAATAATTGAATGGCTTTTGAAATCTAATTAATGAATTTTTATTTATAATTTTTTTGTTAATTTTATTTCTTAACCTAGGGTGCGTTGTGACAATAATTGGTAATTTAAATTTTTTATTTAAATAAGAAATTGTATTTACTATTATTTCAAAATTTTTTGAATCTTCTAAATTTTCTTCCCGATGGCTACTTAATAAAAAATAATTATCTTTTTTTATTTTTAATTCTTCTAAGATATTTGATTGTGCAATTTCTACTTCATAATAATTCAACACCTCATAGAGAGGGCTACCCACTTTAATAACTCTATCTGGTGGAAAATTTTCGCGTAATAAATTATTTTTAGCTATTTCACTATAAGTTAAGTTTACATCAGACAAATGATCAATAACCTTTCTATTAGTTTCCTCTGGGACTCTCATATCATAAGATCTATTTCCAGCTTCTAGATGAAAAATAGGAATCTTTCTTTTTTTTGCAGCTAATATAGCAAGTCCTGTATTTGTATCACCTAAAACTAGTACAGCATCTGGCTTTTCTTTTATTAACACTTTATCAAATTCAATGACTAGCTTAGAAATAAAATTAATTGAATTATCATTTTTACATTTTAAGTCATAATCGGGCTTTCTAATTTTTAAAGTATCAATGAAAATTTTATTTAAATTAGTGTCAAAATTTTGATTACTATTAACCAAAATATGGTTGAAATTTTTATCAAGTTCACAAATAACTCTAGAAAGTCTTATAATTTCTGGTCTAGTTCCTAATAAGGTTAAAATCTTAAGTTTCATTTCTTAATCTAAATTATATTCTTTTATTAAAGGTTTTATTAAATCAATAGTTTCTTTTAAATTTAATTGTCTCGTATTTTGTGATGTATAGTCATCATACTTGTTGATAAGTTTCTTTCCTGTTTTAAAATAAAGATCATAATTTAAATCTCTATTATCTGAATTAATTATAAAAAAATTATTTTTTTTTGTAGAAAAAAACCTTTCTTCTCTGCTCATTAATGTTTCATGTTTTTTTTCACCATGCCTAGTACCTATTAAATTTATTGGATAATCTATTTTTTTATAAATTTTTTGTATAGCATCACATAAGATTCCTATATTTGTCGCAAATGTTTTTGGAATTATAATCTGACTATTTTGGCCTGTTACTAACGCATACAATACAAGCTCAATAGCATCATCTAGTGTCATTAAAAACCTGGTCATATCTGGATCTGTAATGGTTAATGGTTCATTGTTTTTTATCTTATTTATCAAAAGCGGTATAATTGATCCTCTAGACAAAAGCACATTTCCATATCTTGTAATTGTAATTTTTGTTTCATCTTTATTCAAATTTTTTGATTTTGAGATTATAGTTTTTTCCATCAATGCTTTTGACATACCCATAGCATTAATTGGGTATACGGCTTTGTCTGTACTTAAACAAACAACTCTTTTTACTTTATTAATAATACACGCATCTAAAATGTTATTAGTACCAAGGATGTTAGTTTTAACTGCTTCCATTGGATAAAATTCACAGGATGGAACCTGTTTCAAAGCTGCAGCATGAAAGACAAAATCAACTTTATTACAGGAATCGATGACTGAAGGCATATCCCTGATATCACCAATAATAAATTTAATTTTTTTATTATTGTATTTTATACGTAAATCGTGCTGTTTTTTCTCATCTCTACTAAATATTCTAATTTCTTTAAATTGAAGGTTAATTGCTTTTTCTAAAAAAGCATTTCCAAATGAACCTGTTCCACCAAAAATTAATATTGTTTTGTTTTTAAATATTTTTTTATAATTGCTATTCATACCAGTTTTTAAGGTTGTTATTATAAATTTTTATATCTTTACTATCATTATTTTGATTTTTTAAACCTCTAATAAATGCAATGAATATACCACTTTTATATATCGGTGGTAAATAAAAATGAAGTTTACTCTCAAGATAGACAATGCTCTTTTCAATCATGTAAAGAACTAAATTAATCATTGGTAATTTCAATAGATTTACAACTATTTTATTTTTATAAATTTTATAAAAAATAGATTTTTTTGCTGCATTGATGTTAATTTGACAAATATCTTTTATACCAAATCTTCCCATAAAATAAAATTTGGTTAAAAACGTTTTAAAATTTCTAAAATCTTTATGCAAAATCTCAGATTTTATTATATTAATATTAAAACCTCTATTTTTTAACCTATATGCTAATTCAAAATCTTCGAATCCATAATAGTTAAACCTTAAATCAAAAAATTTATTATAATTTCTGAATAAATGTTTGTTAAAACCCATGTTCATAGTAACAAAATTTTTAACCGCTAAATTTTTATTTCTATTATCTTTAAATTTTATAGACCTGTTATTTCTAAATTTAATCAAATTTTTTATTAAAGGCTTATTGACATATTCAACAGACCCACAGTAAATCTGCCTATTTTTATTTAATTTCAATTTTTTATAATAATTAGATAAAAAATTTATTTCTGGGAAGCAATCATCATCTAAAAAAATTAAATAGTTACCTGTTGAAAAGCTAGCACCCTTATTTCTCTTATAACCTTGATGGTTTTTTTTCAAATTTAAATATTTTACTTTCAGAGAATTATAGTTTTTTATATGATTAATAATTTTTAATTTATTTATTGAATTACTATCACAAATAATTATTTCTAAATCACATGAAAAATTTAGTTGTTTATTTAATAATTTAATAATTTCAATTACATTATCCGATCTATTAAATGTTGTTATAATTATTGAAATTTTTTCTAATTTTACCAATTTAATTAATCTTAATATTTTTATTCATAAGTTCTTTATTATTTTTCATTTCATTTATCATTTTACTCCAACTAGATACAATAAAATGAAATTTTCTTAATGAAATTTTATTTGATAAAGACCTATCAATTTTAATTGAATAATTTTTTCTAATATCAATATTCTTCTTATAAATTTTTTTGATTTTTGTTAATAAGTTATATTTCGAAATTTTATTTGAAGATAGGTGATAAAGTCCATTTATTTTTTTTTTAGATTTTAAAACTGCTAATAAAAATTTATAAACTTCATAGGTAGTTAAGCCTGTAAAAAAAACGTTGCAATAACCCTGGCAAAAATATTTTTTTGCCAGAAACCATTCCAGTAAACCATTTGGTTTTTTTAATTCATTTCCTATGATAGACGTTCTTATAGTCAGGCAGTTTTTTGACAATACCTCACCTTTTTTTTTTGATTTTCCATATAAATCCTGTGCATTAGGCTTTTCTGTCAATTTATAGTTTCCTTTTTTACCATTAAAAACACAATCAGTACTAAAATGAATAAGTTTAATTTTTTTCTTCTCTAAAAATTTATTCAACTTATGTGGAAATATTGAGTTTAAATATGAAGCATTTTTATCTTCATTTTTTTTTTGCTTAATCCATCCAACACAGTTTATTACATAGTCAGGATTAAAATTTAATATTTTTTTTTTTAATATATCAAAATCTAAGACATCAATATTTAAGTCTAGTTCTTTATGGAACTTAGGATAATAATAATTTTTACTGCCTCTCATCGAGCCTCTAACATTAAAACTATTATTATTAGTAAAGTTAAAAAATAAGCAACTACCCAACATTCCTGAAACACCAATTATATAAACTTTCATTTTTTATTAAAAATACTATATATATTTGTTTTATATCTATAATAATAAATTATATAATGAAAAAAAAAATTGCATTAATAACTGGAGTCACTGGTCAAACTGGCTCTTATCTTGCAGAACTACTACTTGAAAAAAGATACATAGTCCATGGCATAGTTAGACGTGCATCTTTAATAAACACCCATAGAATTGATCATATTTATAATAATAAAAATTTTAAACTTCACTATGGTGATTTAATGGATTCATTGGGCCTTAATCAAATCATCAATAAAACTAAGCCTGATGAAATTTATAATCTAGCCGCACAGTCACACGTGGCTGTAAGCTTCCAAATTCCAGAATATACAACTGATGTCAATGCAATGGGTTGTTTAAGATTATTGGAAATTATTAAACAACAAAATAAAAAAATTAGGTTTTATCAGGCTAGTACTTCGGAGCTTTATGGAAAAACTTTAACGATACCACAAAATGAAAAAACAAAATTTCAACCTACCTCTCCATACTCAATATCTAAACTTTATGCCTACTGGATAACTAAATATTATAGAGATGCTTATAATGTATTTGCTTGTAATGGTATTTTGTTTAACCATGAGTCACCAAGAAGAGGTGAAACTTTTGTTACTAGAAAAATAACAATTGGATTAGCAAAAATTATAAATGGGCAAAATAAATTTTTAGAAGTTGGAAACCTGAACTCATTAAGGGATTGGGGTCATGCAAAAGAATATGCTGAAATGCAATGGTTAATGTTGCAAAATAAAAAACCTAATGATTTTGTTATATCTACGGGCAAGCAATACTCTATTAGGGATTTTATCAATATTTGTTTTAAACACCTAAACATAGAAGTAACTTGGAAGGGAAGTAATCTTAAAGAAGTTGCAATTATAAAATCATTTAAAAATAAAAAATATAAATTAAAAAAAGGCCAAACAATTATAAAAGTTAATAAAAAATATTTTAGACCAACTGAAGTAAATAATTTGCTTGGTGATAGTGCAAAAGCTAAGAAAGAATTAGGATGGAAGAATAAAATTAACATTAAAGAGTTGGTTTCAGAGATGTTAGACAATGATTTAAAAAAATATCAAATTAATATAAATTAATGAATTTAAAAAAAAATGATAAAATTTTTCTTGCTGGACATAATGGTATGGTTGGCTCAGCTATACTTAGGACGCTTATAAAAAAAGGTTATAAAAATATTATAATTAAAGAAAAAAAAAAATTAAATTTAGAAAACCAAAAAGATGTTAATAATTTTTTTAAGAAAGAAAAAATAGATTTTGTTTTCTTAGCAGCAGCTAAAGTTGGTGGTATTCATGCTAATAATACATATCCAGCAGATTTTATAACCCAAAATCTCCTAATACAAACACATGTAATTAAAGCAGCACATTCATTTGGTGTAAAAAAAATGCTTTTTATAGGATCTAGTTGTGTCTACCCAGTAATTACTAACCGAAAAATTAAAGAAAATGACCTATTAACTGATAGATTAGAACCAACTAATGAGCCTTATGCTTTGGCAAAAATAGCTGGGATAAAAATGTGTGAAAGCTTCAACAGACAGTACGGTACTGACTATAGATCTATAATGCCAACAAATCTTTTTGGTCCAGGTGATAATTTTCATCCAACAAATAGTCATGTAATGGCTGCACTAATTAGAAAATTTATAATTGCTAAAAAAAATAATTTACGAAGTGTTGATGTGTGGGGTACTGGCAATCCAAGAAGAGAATTTTTGTATATAGATGATATGGCCGATGCAGCATTATTAATTTCAAATATGGATAAAAAAAAATACAAAAAAATTACTAATACAAGAATATCTCATATAAATATAGGTTCAGGAAAAGATTATTCAATAAAGCAAATTGCAAATTTAATTTCAAAATCAGTAAATTTTAACGGTGAAATTAGATTTGATTTATCTAAAGAAGATGGGGTTTATAGTAAATTATTGAGTGGAAAAATTTTAAGAAGTCTTCAATGGAAGCCTAAATATAGTTTTGAAAAAAAACTAGATAAATATATTAAAAAAATTGTAAATAATAACTATAAAAAAATACTTAAAATAAATAGTTAATTTTTATGGAAAAAAATATCTTTGATATAATCATTGTCGATACCCAAAAAATTTATAATGAAAGTAAATATCGTTTCTTAAAAGATAAAAATATCCTAATAACAGGTTCTACTGGTTTATTGGGCAACTATATGATTGGATTTTTTTTAAATAGCTTACAATCAAATTTTAAACCAAAAAAAATTACAATTACCTTTAAAAATAAACTTCCTACATACCTCAATTTTTTAAAAAGTAATAAAAGTTTTAAATTAATTAAGAAAGATCTTTCAAAAATAAAAAAAATAAATGTAATTAATCAAGACTATATAATTCATTTAGCTGGATATGGTCAACCTATGAAATTTATGGAAGATCCAATCAAAACATTTGAACTTAATACTGGGGTTCTAAATATGTTATTAA
>Ga0209425_10002858_pt1 | contig 18795 bp, 19 predicted proteins | sample COG_05_FD_184749 | JGI IMG/M metagenome (GOLD analysis project Ga0209425, IMG submission 184749) | Pelagic Microbial community sample from North Sea - COGITO 998_met_05 (SPAdes) (version 2) | ecosystem: Environmental > Aquatic > Marine > Neritic zone/Coastal water | place: Helgoland, sampling...
GATTATGACAAATTAATTTTTGATTTGAGAATTCCTAATTATGAGCCAATCGTAATAATGGAAAACTTGCCAATTGCAAAGCCATTAACTTTTTTACCTCCAATTTATGCTACAATTAATGGATTAACAGCTTTAATTTTGGTAATTGCTGTTTATTATATAAAGAAAGGCAAAAGAAAAATTCATGAAAATCTTATTAAAGTTTGTATAGCTCTTTCTTTATCATTTTTAGTAATGTATATTGCATATCACCTCACTTCAGATCCTACTTCTTTTGGCGGATCAGGGTTTATTGCATACCTATACTTTTTTATATTAATTACTCATATTTTACTTTCTATTGTTGTTATTCCTTTGGTTTTAATTAGCTATTTAAAAGCTTCCCAGTCAGATTTTGTAGCTCATAGAAAAATTGCTAAAATTACCTTTCCAATCTGGCTTTATGTAGCTGTGACGGGAGTTATTGTTTATTTAATGATTTCACCATACTACGTATGAACTCAATGATCTATTTAATGGATTTTCAATGCGCTATGTGTAGAGCAGTTTTAGAGTCTGGTGCAGACCAAAGAACAGCAGAAAGTTTGAATGATGGTATAGTTTATTTAATGGTGATTCCTTATATCCTTGGAGCGGTGACACTATACTTTCTGTATACAAAGTTTTTTAAAAAATGATTTGACAGCATGAAATTTTTTTTTAGTTTTGCTACTATGTAATGCATAGTACTATGCAATAAATAATATAAAATGGATATACTTATAAGTTGGCGAGAAGTTATAGTGTTAATTATAATGCTGGTTTTTGCCTTAGTTAGTTACAAATCAATTAAAAATAAAAAATGAAAAAAACAATTTACTTATTACTAATGGCTTTTGCTTTCACATCTTGTGGACTTGATGTAAAGCCAAATGTTACTGTTAATAGTGACATTAATTTAACAATTGACGACAAAAACTTGGAAGGAGTACAAGGTGAATGGACAATAACTTCCGAAGAAAAAAGGGAGGATGGAAAGGAGATTATAATTATAACAATCAAAAAAACTGAATTAGAATAACACTATAAAGCCGAATCTGAAATTATTCCACATATTTATTATTTTGATTTATAGGACCAATCCAAGGTTCGGTTTTAATAACTATACTTTTACAAATTTAATTGAGTACAGAAAATTTTAAAATACAAATTAGAAAAGGACTATTAGAGTTCTGCGTATTACAGATTGTTTCCAATAAAGAAGTATACGCTTCGGAAATAATTGAAGAATTAAAGAATTCGGAAATAATTGTTGTGGAGGGAACTGTTTATCCTCTTTTGAGTAGATTAAAGAAATTCAACTACATACAACACAATTGGAAGGAATCAACTCAAGGTCCACCAAGAAAATACTATTCAATTACAGACTTTGGATTAGAACATTTAAAAGAACTTATTGTCTCCTGGAGTGATATTAATAGTTCAGTTAAAAAATTACTTAAAATTAAAAAATGAAAAAAACATTTACAATTAGTTTAGGGCACTCAATTTTTAATGTGGAGGAAGACGCATATGAAATATTAAAAATGTATCTAGATTCAATTAAGAATTATTTTCAAAAGATGGAAAATGATTCGGAAATCATTAGTGACTTTGAACTTAGAATTGCTGAAAATTTTTCATCCAAAGTTTCATCAAATAAATCGTGTATAGACTTAAAAGACGTTAAACAAGTGATTGAAATAATGGGGTCTTTAGATGATTTTAAAGAAATTTACAATGACGTTGAATATGAACAAGAAGAAGAGAAAAAAACAGATAATAAACTTTATAGAGATTCTAGCAACAGAATTATTGCCGGAGTTTGCTCTGGAATAGCGGAATATTTTAAAATTGATCCAATAATTGTAAGGGTTCTATTTTTTATAGCAGTTCCTTTGAACTTAATAGTGTATATAATTTTTTGGATAGGAATTCCGTCAAAAGATTTTGATCCTGATCTTAGAAAAATACTTTACAGAGATAAAGAGAATGGAATAATTGGAGGTGTAGCAAAAGGACTTTCTAATTATCTTAAGATTGATGCCAATATTATTAGGGTTGTTTTTACGATTAGTTTATTTTTTGGAGGAGCAGGGCTATTGTTCTATCTATTGTTATGGTTCTTTACTAAAGAAGCAAAAACAATAGGTGAAAAAATGAATATGTCAGGTTTTAATGTGAATCTATCTAATATTGAGGACTTCATTAAAAAAAAAACAAAAAATCTAAACAGTCCTGAAAACACTATAACTAAAGTTTTTTTATTTCCTTTCAGATTATTAGCTCCATTAATTAATGCACTTTTAAAAATTGGAATCTTCGTTTTGAAAACAATATTCTTTATGTTTTCCTCAATATTTATTGTTTTTATTTCTGTTTTATTATTAATTTTTTCAACTATATCATTTAAAGATATTAGTCCTGAACAAGATCCAGAGTTTTATGGTTCATTTGAATTATTCAATGCTATCCCAGATTACTTTGCGATATTTTCAGTAATTTTCTTACTACTTACAATTATAATTTCCGTTATTATTTCATTTTATGTATTGTTTAAAAAGAAATCAAATTCTTATTTTTTTTTGTTTTTAATTTTTTTGTGGATAGCTTTTTTAATCCTTATTATGATTTCATTACCAAATATAATATTAAACATGCAAGATTTAAATTTGCTGCCAAACTGGATTAACGGCAACTATTCTTTCATTTGGAAATGGAATGATGGTATAATGCTAAATAAAAACAATTAATTTCATTTAAATAAAAAGTAAAGTAAACATTACATTATGAATAATTTTTATAAATTAGCATGCTTAAGAAAATTAAAATTAAATACGAATTAAACTTTGGGCACATTTATTGATCTAAACATGAGTACAACTAACAATTATGATTAAAATAAAAGATTTACATAAGTCCTATAAAATGGGCTCAAATTCTCTACACGTTTTAAAAGGAATTAATTTTGATGTTGAAGAAGGTGAACTTGTAGCGATAATGGGATCCTCAGGTTCAGGTAAATCTACTCTGTTAAATATTTTAGGAATGCTTGATTTACTAGACTCTGGCACCTACGAGCTCGATGGAGTTCCAATCAAAGACCTTGATGAAACTAAAGCAGCTAATTACCGGAATAAGTTTTTAGGATTTGTTTTTCAATCATTTAACCTTATAAACTATAAAACAGCATTAGAAAACGTAACACTTCCTTTATATTATCAGGGATTAAAAAGAAAAGATAGAGAGGAAACAGCTTTGAAGTATTTAGATGATGTTGGTCTTAAAGAATGGGCGACTCACTTGCCAAGTGAATTATCTGGAGGTCAAAAACAAAGAGTAGCTATAGCAAGAGCTATGGCTTCTAGGCCAAAGGTCTTATTAGCTGATGAACCAACAGGAGCTTTGGATTCTAAAACATCAAAAGAAGTAATGGCTTTAATTCAACAAATTAATAAAGCTGGTAAAACAATTTTAATTGTTACACACGAAGAAGATATAGCCAAAATGTGTTCCAGAATAGTTAGACTAAAAGATGGGGTGATTATGGAGGACAAGAAAAACAAAATGATAAGCGCAATATAATGTTTAGTAGAGACCGCTGGTTAGAAATATTTGAAACAATTAAAAAGAATAAGCTTAGAACTTTTCTTTCAGGTTTTACAGTGGCTTTAGGTATTCTAATCTTTGTGGTTCTTTTTGGTTTTGGAAATGGACTAAGAAATACTTTTGAAAAGTTCTTTAAAGACGATGCATTAAATACAATATGGTTAAATCCATCAAGAACTTCTAAGCCTTATATGGGCTATGAAGCCAACCGAAGAATTGAGTTTGATAATGACGATATGGAGGATATTCAAAAAAGATTTGATTTTTATATTGAAGGAATGACCCCAAGAATTACTTTTAGCGGAAACGTAGGCTATAAATTAGAATCAAATAATTATACTGTTAGGGGAGTAGGTCCTTCTCATCAAAAAAATGAGATGACTATCATGATGAAAGGTAGATTTTTAAACGGATTAGATATTGAAAATAAGGAAAGAAATGTAGTAATTGGCAGACTTGTTGAACAAGATCTTTTTAAAGGAGAGGACGGAATTGGTAAATTTATCAGTGGAGGTGGAAGATCCTGGAAAGTAATAGGAGTCTTTCAAGATGATGGCGGTGATAATGAAGAAAGGATCATATACGCGCCTTACACAACTGTTCAATTAATTAGAAAAAACACTGATAAAGTGGATCAAATAGTTATATCATATAAACCTGAGATTGGCTATGCTGGAGCAGTGGCTTTTGAAAATCAATTAAAAAAATATATGAAACAAAAGAAATTCATTGATCCTACTGATGGTAGAGGAATTCGCGTTAGAAGTGCTTCAAGTGATTTAAAAGAGAACGATCAATTTGCATCAGTTCTTCAATATATTATTTCGTTTGTTGGTATTGGGACTCTTCTTGCAGGTATTATAGGAATTTCAAATATTATGGTTTTTGTAGTTAAAGAAAGAACCAAGGAACTTGGTATTAGAAAAGCTATCGGAGCTACTCCAAAATCAATTATTGGGATGATACTTCATGAAGCAATTTTTATAACTACAATTTCAGGATATTTTGGATTATTAACTGGTGTTGCGTTATTAAATTTTATTGGAGATAAATTAGAAGAAGAATATTACATAACTAATCCAAGTATTGATATATCCACAGGAATAGCAGCGACCATTTTGCTTATTGCTTTTGGAGCTTTTGCTGGTTACTTACCCGCTAAAAGAGCTGCACAAATCAAACCAATTGAAGCATTAAGAGACGAATAGATGAAAAGATTATTTGACAAAGATACTTGGCAAGAAATATTTGGTTCTATTAAAAAAAATAGAACAAGAACCATAATAACTATGATAGGAGTTCTGTGGGGAATTTTTATTTACATAACACTTGCGGGATCTTCTAAAGGTCTTGATAACGGCTTTGAAAGAGCATTTCAATCAATAGCTTCCAACAGTATTTTTGTCTGGGCACAATACACAAGTCTTCCTTATGCCGGTTACAAGGCTGAGAGAGGAATTCAGCTAAAATTAAGTGATGTTGATGTCCTTAAAAAAAGAGTTCAAGGTATTAAGTTTATAGCACCAAGAAATGTAGCTGGTGTATTTGGTTCGGCTGGTGGAAACATCGTAAGAGGAACTAAAACAGGTACATATGCTATTTATGGTGAGTATCCGGAATACATTAAGATTGCAACCTCAAAAATTTACGATGGTGGAAGATTTATAAATGAATCAGATATCAAATATGAACGAAAAGTTTGTGTGATTGGCGAAAGAACTCAGGAAGAACTGTTTGAGGAAGATGAAGATCCAATTGGGAAGTTTATTAGTATAAATAAAATGAACTTTAGAGTTGTGGGAGTTCATAAATTTGTTCAAGGTGGTGGTTTTGGAGATGACGGTGATATTTATATTCCTTTTGCAACATTTAAAAAGATTTTTAATACAGGAGAAAATGTCAATTTTTTTATGATTGCTGCTGATGAAAATGCAAATGGTGTTAGGGTTGAAAAAGAGATAAAAGCAACACTTAAAGAAATTCATAAAGTTCATCCTGATGATGAAAGAGCTATTGGAGGCTTCAACTTAGGAGAAGTATTTAGAAAGACAATGAATTTTGCTAACGGGTTAACCTTTTTATCTCTTGTTGTTGGAATTACCACTATTTTGGCCGGTGTCATAGGAATTGGAAATATATTACTTATATCCGTAAAGGAAAGAACTAAAGAAATTGGAATTAGAAGAGCTTTAGGAGCAACACCAAGTGAGGTAAGATCTCAAATAATCTTAGAATCAGTATTTTTAACAACATTAGCTGGTGTGATTGGAATCATACTTGGATCTTTTGTTTTGTATGGAATTAATGCAGCAACAATTGACATGACAGATTTTCCGTACACTAACCCAACTGTACCCATTGCTTATGTTTTAGGAGCTCTTGGGTTTATGATAATTCTAGGAACATTAATAGGAATAATTCCTGCTCAAAGAGCAGTAAGTATAAAACCAATAGACGCATTAAGAGAAGAATAATTAAAAACAATTAATAACCATGAAATATTTAAAATACGTAGGACTATTTGCTTTAGGCTTTGGAATATTATTTTCAATTGCATTTTTTGTTAAATCAAATAGTACATCTGCAATTCAGTATGAAACACAAACTTTAATTACTGCTACAATCGAAGATAAAATAGTAGCTACAGGAAAAGTTTTGCCAGAAGATGAAGTAAATGTTGTGCCTCAAATAGCAGGTATAATACAAGAACTATATGTTGAAGAAGGTGATGAAATTTCAACTGGTGATTTGATTGCAAAAATTAAAGTAGTTCCAAATGAGCAAACTTTGAACAGTGCTGAAGGAAGAGTCAAAAGTGCTCAGATAGTCATGAACAACTCTAAAATTGAGTATGAAAGAAATAAGGTTCTTTATGAAAAAGAAATTATATCTGATCAAGATTTTAATTCAGCAACTCTGAGATACAATCAAGACATGCAGAATTTATCCAATGCTAAAAGTGACTTACAGATCATTAAATTAGGTTCCTCAGGAGGCTCAACAATAACAAATACAAATGTTAGGGCAACAGTTTCAGGAACCATTTTAGAAATTCCTGTTGAAGAGGGAGATCAAGTAATTCAAGCAAATACATTTAATGCGGGAACCATAATAGCAACAATCGCTGATCTTAATAAAATGATTTTTGAAGGTCAAGTTGACGAGGGCGAAGTTGGAAAATTAAAAGTTGACATGCCTTTAGTAGTTACATTAGGTGCTATTGAGGGTAAAGAATATGAAGCAAAACTTAGATTAATTGCACCAAAAGGAACAGAAGTAGCAGGAGCAATTCAATTTAAAATTGAAGGAGAAGTTTATTTAGATGATGAATATGTAGTTAGAGCAGGATACAGTGCAAATGCATCAATTGTAGCTAATAAGAAAGAAGATGTTTTAGCTATTAGTGAAGCATTGTTGCAGTACGATTCTAAAACTAAAAAACCTTATGTTGAAATTGAGACTTCTTCTCAAAAGTTTGAAAGAAAAAATGTAAAGCTTGGTATTTCAGATGGAGTTAATGCAGAACTTATAAGCGGGGTATCTAAAACAGATAAAATAAAAGTGTGGAATAGAACTGAACCAGATAAAAGAGGAGAAGTTGAGGGTGAGGATGCTGGATACGATAATTAAAGCAATAAAAGAATTATGAAAAAAATTATATTAATATTTTTAACGGTATTGCTTTCAGGTCACCAATATGCACAAGAACCTTGGACCTTAGAAGCGTGTGTTAAAAGAGCCTTAGAAATGAACATTTCTATTAAACAATCTCAATTAGACTACGTAAATACAGAAATTGAAAAGAAGGGAGCTATTGGGAATTTTTTACCAAACGTAAACATTGGAGGAAATCATTCATGGAATATTGGATTAAATCAGAATATTACAACTGGTTTATTAGAAAATGTAACTACACAATTTTCATCAATGAATTTAAATTTAAATGTAGATCTATACAATGGATTACAAAATGTAAAAAGATTGCACAGAGCTAATTTATCTCTTTTAGCTAGTCAATATCAACTTGAAGATATGAGTGAAAATGTAGCATTATTAGTTGCAAATTCATACCTACAAGTGTTGTTTAGTAAAGAAGCTCTATCTGCTCAAAATTTACAATTAGAAATTACTAAAAAAGAACTGGACAGAACTAAAAAGTTAATAAGCTCAGGTGTTATTCCAAGGGGAGATATATATGAAGTTGAAGCAAACCTAGCTTCTCAGGAAAAAAGTGTAGTTGATGCACAAAATGCTTTCTACCTTTCTAAAATTGCACTAGCGCAACTTATTTTAATTGATGATTATGAAAACTTTCAAATTGCCAACGAAAAATATGATATTCCTGTTTCTGATATATTATCCAAAACACCGACTGAAATTTTTAGTTATGCTGTGGAAAATAAAAAAGATATAAAATTAATTGAAACTAATGTTGAAATAGCCAAGAAGGATTTAGAAATTTCAAAAGCATTATCCATGCCCAGGTTATCAGCTTTTTATTCATACAGTTCAAGGATAAGCTACAGTGATAGAATTGTTCCAACTGGTGAGTTTGATTTAAATACAATTGGTTTTGTTGAAAGTTCAAATGAAAAAGTTGTTGCTCCATATCCAATATACAGAACAGAAAAACCATTATCCTTTTCAGATCAATTTGATTTAAATAAGGGGCAAAATTTTGGACTTAGCTTGTCTATACCTATTTTAAATAATTTTAGTACTAGAAATAATATTGACAGATCTAAAATTAATATACTCAGAAGTGTTAATTCATTAGAACAAAAAAAATTAGATCTAGAAAATACAGTTAATCAATCCTATAATGATGCTAAAGGTGCTATAAAAGCATATCAAGCGTCAGTCAAGCTACTAGCAGCAAGAAAGCAAGCTTTTGAATATGCATCTGATAAATTTGAAATAGGAACAATGAATTCATTTGATTTTTCTCAAGCTAAACAACGTTATGAGTTAGCTCAATTTGAACTTATAAGAACTAAATACGACTATATATTCAAACTGAAAGTTCTAGAATTTTATTTTGGTGTTCCAATTACTGTAAATTAGATGTGCTATATTTTAAATATTGAATCTTCTTCAACTAATTGTTCTGTATCACTTTCAAAAAATGGAGAATTACTTTCATTAAAGGAAAAAAATGATGAAAAATATTCCCATTCCACTAAACTGCATTCATATATTGATGGTGTTTTAAAGCAACAAAATGTTGATATTAAAGATTTATCTGCCATTGCCGTTAGTAAAGGACCAGGATCTTACACAGGTTTAAGAATTGGAGTGGCTGCCGCTAAAGGTTTATGTTTTTCACTTGATATCCCACTAATTTCAATATCAACGTTATTAGTACTTTCAAAAAAAATAAAAATAGATTCAGGTCTAATAATTCCAGTTTTAGATGCTAGGCGTGATGAAGTTTACTCTGCAATTTTTGATAGTCACTATAATGTAATTGAAAAAGATTCTCCTACAATAATTAATAGCGAGTCATTTAGTCAATACTCTAAAAAGAATAAGTTGTATTTTATTGGAAGTGGTCAGCAAAAATGCAAGGAGCTAATAAAGACAAACAATAATCTAAATTTTTACAAAACAGACGAATTACCCTCTTCAAAAGAAATGGCGTTACTTTCTTATGAAAAATACAGCAATTCAGAATTTGAAGATATTGCTTATTTTGAGCCAGCTTATTTAAAGAATTTTATATTAGATAGCATCAACCGTTAATAGCATTAACTTCAGAAATCATACCTGGCAGCATATCTTTTAGCATTGTCTCTATTCCACTTTTTAAAGTAATAGTTGATGAGGGACATCCACTACAGGCTCCTTGTAGAATTACATTTACTTTTTTAGTATCCTTTTCATAAGATTCAAAAAGAATATTTCCTCCATCAGAAGCAACTGCGGGTTTTATGTTCTCATCAATTATTTTGATTATTTCTTTAGACACATCATCGTACTCAATATTTTGTTTTTCTGGTTTTGACTTTTTGATATTTTCTTCAAAAACAATTGTATTGTTATCTTGTATAAAAGATCTTATAAATTCTCTTACATCCATTACGTTTTCTTGCCAATCATGTTCAGAGTTTTGAATTATTGATACAAAGTTAAAGTCAAAAAATACTTCTTTGACAAATGGAAATCCAAATAATGATTTAGCCAAAGGAGAGTCATTGGTTTCATCAATTGATTTAAATTCAAAAATATCATTAACGATTCTTTTGTTAACTACAAATTTCATTGCATTTGGGTTAGGCGTACTTTCTGCATAAACAGTAACTGGAGATGCTTTTTTTATTTGATTTTTACTAACTAGGCCTCCTTTATTTAAGAAATCTTGCAATTGTGTACATAATTCTTCTTGAACATCCTCCCATTGTAAAATATTAAGTTTTTCAATATATATAGAGTGTTTATTTAAAGTAACTTTTTTTATAAATGGTAAATAAAAGATTTGTTGAATTAAAGGAAAATCATTTGTTTCTTCGATTTTATTAAACTCGATTCTTTCTTCTGATAAGAAAATATTTGAGTAAAATTCAAGTTCTTCTTCTCTGCTAGTTTCTTTAAATTTAATAGTATGTTGATTCATTTTATATGGTTTCAATTTGATATTTAGTACCTAGTATTTTTTTTAAAGTTGTGTTAGTTGAATTACAATAAAATTCTAAATTCGACCCTTTTTTATTATTGAGTAAACTATGTTGGCTTAATATATTTTTAGTTTGTTTAGCAACCGCCGCTCCACTATCTAATATTTTAATATTATTTGGGATAATTTTCTTAATACTCTCAATAATTAACGGATAATGAGTACAACCTAAAACTAAATGATCGATATTAGCGTTAAGCATTGGTTTTAAAAATTTATATAACAACATCTCTAATTTTTTACCCTTAAAGATGCCATTTTCAATTAAATCTACTAAACCTTCTCCAACTGTTTCTATAATGTTAATCTCAGAACAATAGTCGTTGGATGTCATATTGAAAAGTCCACTTGAAAGAGTACCTTTAGTTGCTAGCACACCAACAGATCCTGTTTTAGTATTGGTGGCCGCAGGTTTTATTGCCGGTTCAACTCCAATAAAAGGAATATTTAAGTTTGCTCTTAGATAAGAGATGCTGTTAGTTGTTGCTGTATTACAAGCCACAACAATTATTTTGCAACCTCTGTCTAACAGCCAATTAGAATTTTTTTTACTTAAGTTTTTAATTTCCTCTTTAGATTTTTGTCCATAAGGAGAATTATGGTTATCTGAAAAGTAAATTATATCCTCATTTGGCATTATTTCTTTTATGGAATTTAAAATTGTAATTCCACCTACTCCAGAGTCAAAAATGCCGATAGGATTATTATGCATAAAGTAAAAGTAAAAAAAAACTACCTAAGGAAATTAGGTAGTTATATTCTTAGTTTAAAAAACGTTTTTAGAATCCTAGTTCTTTTTTTACGTCTTCCATTAAATCTTTACCATCAGAAAGAATCAAGCTTCCTCCTTGGGTTCCATCAATAACATACTCAAATCCTTGAGCTCTAGCCACTTTTTGTATTGCAGCTCTAGCTTTTTCTATTAAGGGTCTAAGTAAGTCAGCTTGTTTCTTTTGAATGTCTTGAGAAGCTGTTTGTTGGTATTGTTGAATATTTTGTTCCATTCCAGCTAGTTCCTTTTGTCTTGCATCATTAGTTACCTGAGTCTGATTTTGGGCGTCTGCCGAATAAGTTTGAAGCTTAGTTTGGTACTCTTTCATTGAAGCATCAATTTCAGTAGCATATGTTTTTTGTAACTTTTCTAATTGAGCTTGCGCTTCTTTAACCTCAGGCATTTCACTAATTAAAGTTTGACTGTCGATGTGAGCAATTTTACTTTGTGCAGTTGCTGTCATAGTAACAAATAGTAGTAAAAATGCTGCTGTTAGTTTTCTGAAAATTTTCATTTTTTAGATTCTTTAGTGGTTATTTTTTTCTTCTTAATTTTAGAAGACTATCTCTTTTTTTTAAATAGGCTTCTCTTTTTTCATCTTTTTGTTTTAAAATTAATTCTCTTCTTGATTTTATTTCTTCAGCCTTTTTTGCTTTTTTTTCTTCAAGAAGTTTCTTTTTTTCTTCTAATTCTGGATTAAAACTTTCTTCACTAAATTCAAGATTAAGTTTTTCTAATTTATCCTCTCTTAGAATACTTTTTAAAACTAGGTCGCTAATATCGTATTTTTTTTCGGAATATAGCACAATTGCATCCGCAGATTGATCAAAAATTTTATCAAATTTCTTTTGTTTAGCTATAGTTTGAATAACATTTAGCACTTGATCTTGTATGGGCTTGATTAATAACAGTTCTTGTACAACCCAATCTCCATTTACTCCAAACCTTTTCTCCTTGTATTCAGATAATTTATTGGTTTCAAAATCTATTTCAGACTCTCTATCATCAATTAAATCCTTTGTGAGTAATGGTCGTTCTATATCTAAGCTATCTTTTAAATTTTCTATGTATTTAGATTTAAGTTCAATTTCTCTTTTCCATTCTCCAATTTTTTCCTCAAGTTGTTCACTGGCTGTAGTATAATCTTCCATTTTCGAAAGAATATATTCCATATCAATAATTCCTATTCTTTCACTTTTTTGTGCTGATAATTGATTTATAGCAATAAATGAGATTATAATTATGACAAGGTTTAATATTTTCATTTAACTAAATCTTAAGTTAAATATAGGTATTCTAAAAGTTTTGTCCGATAACAAAGTGTGTCTCCCATCCATGAGCATTAAGATCACCATCATATTCACTATCGAATCCATAACCAAAGTCAATACCTAGTAATCCAAATGCAGGCATAAAGATTCTAATACCAAGTCCTGCTGATCTTTTTGCATTAAAAGGATTAAAATCTCTAAACTTATCGTAACCATTACCAGATTCTAAAAATGTAAGAGCAAAAATGGAAGCTGCAGGTTTCAATGATATTGGATATCTTAGTTCCAAAGAAAACTTATTATATATGGTTGAGCCGTCTTGGCTAGAAAGAGATTGATTTGTGTAACCCCTTAATGCGACAGTTTCTCTACCATCCATGGCATATTGAGACATCCCATCACCTCCCAAATAAAATCTATCAAATGGAATAACACCTCTTTTATTGTTATAAGCCCCTAAGAATCCAAATTCGGCATGGGTTTTAAGGACAAATTTATCAATAAGTCTTGTGTACCAAGTCCCATTAAATTTAATTTTATAAAACTCTAGCCATTTAAACTTTTCTTGATCAATCTTAGCTTGATCAGGTGTGCCATCATCATTTTGATATTCAGCTTGATTTTGTAAATCATCATAATCAATATCGTCAAATAATGAATAAGGCAAAGAAAGTTTAGCGCTAATAGCAAATTGAGATCCTCCAAGAGGAAAGACCGGATTAACGTAGGTGTTATCTCTAGCTAAAGCTATTTCATAAAAAATATTATTAGATTTTCCATCTCCAAATGTAAACAGTCCAGTATAATAATTACTTAAATTATAATACTGGTATCCAAGAGACTGACGTAAAATAAAGTAATCGTCAGGGACTCTTAATTTTTTTGCTATACCAATTTGAGCACCTGTAATTTCAAAGAATTGATTTTTATTAGCCTGTCCAGTGAAGTAGTCATAGCGATATTGTTTAGTTCTTGAAATCGATGTAGAAAATGAAACTGGAGCTTTTCCGCCTAACCATGGCTCAGAAAAAGAAAAACTTGCGGTGTTATAAAATCTATTAGCCTGTAGTCTTAAAGACAATGCTTGTCCATCACCCATTGGGAGGGGTTTATACTTGCTTTTATCCTTTAATCCTTTTACAGAAAAATTGTTGAAAGACAAACCCAATGTTCCTATGAATCCACCACCACCATATCCACCTTGAAGCTCAACCTGACTTGCTCCTTTTTCAACTAATCCATATTCAATATCAACTGTACCTGCATTTGGATCAACGTTCTTAAAATCTGGACTTATTTGTTCTGGATCAAAGAACCCCATTTGACCAAGCTCTCTCACTGTTCTTACAACTTGATCTTTACTGTATAAATTTCCCGGTTTAGTTCTAAGTTCTCTATATATTACATGATCATTTGTTCTTGTATTTCCAACTACACTAATTTTATTGAAATATGCGGGCTTACCTTCAACAATTCTAATTTCAAAATTAATAGTATCATTTTCAACAGAAACCTCAACAGGATTTATATTAGAAAATAAGTAACCGTTATTTTGATATAGGTTTGTTAGATCTTCTCCGTCAGGCTTGGTATTATCAGCTATCCTCTTTTTTAATAAAACTCCATTATATGTATCCCCTTTAAATAATCCGAGTGCTCGAGCTAAATAATTATCAGAATATACTGAGTTTCCTAAAAAAGAAATATCTCCAAAATAATATTTGTTTCCTTCCTCTAAATCAATATTAATAGTTATTTTATTATTATCCGTAATTACAGAATCAGTCAGAATTCTAGCATCCCTGTAACCCTTTTCTTTGTAGAAGTCTAAGATTGAAGTTAAATCTTCTTTATATTCCTCTTCAATGAATTTTGATTTTTTCCAAAATCTTCCAAAAAGTTTTACTTTTGTGTTCTTCATCTTCTTTTTAAGTTGAGAAGATTTTGAAATCTCATTTCCAACAAAGTTGATTTTATCAATCTTAACCCTATCACCTAAATCAACCTTAATTAACATTTTACTTAAGTTTACATCACTCGTATCAGGAACTATATTAATTGCAACTTTAGTATTTAAAAAACCATCTTTTTTGTATTTATTAATGATGTAATTTTTGGTGGTTTTAATAAAATTTTCAGTAATTTTTTTACCCTTTTTAAGCTCAGTGTCTGAGATTATAGTTTCTATCTTAGATTTTTTTAATCCAGTTATTTTAAAATCTGATAGAGTAGGTAGTTCAGTAATATCAATTTGAATTGAAGCTTCTCCATCCTCAATATTAATTAAGTAAAAATTAATATCACTGAAAAGATCAAGTTTCCAAAGTTTACTAATAATTGCACTGATTTGTTCTCCAGGAATTCTTATTTTTTGTCCTTTTTTTAAACCTGTATATGTAATAACAGTTTGTTCATTAAAGTTTTTTAAGCCATTAACAGTAATGTCCTTTAAAATATATTCATCACCTTTTATATAGGGCGTATCTTGAGCGTGGATATTAAGTCCAGCAAATAAAAACATTAATAATGCAAGAAATTTAAACTTTTTTAAAAAATCTAACATATTATTTTTTCTGTTCACTAATTTTTCCAAATCTTCTTTCTCTTTTTTGATAATTTCCAATTGCATCTAAAAAATCTTTCTCTTTAAAATCAGGCCAAAGTATATCAGTAAAATACATTTCAGCATATGCTATTTGCCAAAGTAAAAAATTACTAACTCTACTTTCACCACCTGTTCTAATCAAAAGATCTACGTTTGGTAAATTTCGGGTGTAAAGATGCTCATTTATTATGTTTTCATCAATATTTTTTACAGAAATTATATTATTTTTAACTTTATCTGATAATTCCCTGATAGCTTGAAGTATTTCTTGACGAGATCCATAGCTAATAGCAAGGTTTAAATTTAATTTGTCGTTACCATTAGTTGATGAAATTATATCCTGAAGCTTAGATTTAGGTTTGTTTTTTAAAGATTCTATGTCTCCAATAACATTCACTTTAATATTGTTTTTAATTAAAGAATCTTTTTCTTTCTCAAGAGAATGAACAAGTAAGTCCATAAGTGCATTTACTTCTAGTTTTGGTCTATTCCAGTTTTCAGTTGAAAAAACATATAATGTTAAATTTTTTACTCCTAGTTTAATTGAAGCGTCAATACATTCTCTTACTGAATTAGTTCCATTTTCATGTCCAAACGCTCTTTTTTTACCAATCTTTTTTGCCCATCTTCCATTACCATCCATTATAATGGCAACATGTTTAGGAATATTATTTTGAAGTGACTGTTTCATAAATTATTAGTTAGGACAATAACAGTTTTTTTTGCCAAATAAGTAAGTAATAGAAATCCCACTAAATACATACCAGTCTTTACTTAAAGTTGATCCAAACATTTCTGATTCTGTTGAATATTTTTTGATAGGATAACTTCCGTCTAAATTATCAGTGAGTGCGTAGTTTGCACTTATTTCTAAAGCAACGATAAAACTTTTAAGGGGTTTAACTTTATATCCAATAGTAACAGGAAATGATATATTACTCCCTTTACCATACTGAGTTGCATTGGCTATCCCAATTTCATATCTCAAAGCGTTGTAATTAAAGTAAGAAACTCCAGTACTTATGTATGGAGTCATTTGTAATGAACTTTCAAAAATATCAAATTCAAAAAAATTAAAATCAATGCCTAGTCCAACTTCAACTATTCTATTTTTAAAATATTTCCCTCTTTCTTTTCTGTAATCTACAGTTTGTGGCCAATTATCTGAACTTCCAATCTTTGAGTAATTAAGTTTAGCTCTTGCAGAAATTCTTTCATTAAAATTCTTTCTAAAAATAACTCCACCTACATAGTTTGTTGAAGCGTTATATGAAAACGGGCTAATATATGTGGTAGGTCCTACATCACCAATATAGTTGGACCCGCCTGCAAAAATTCCAATTTCATTATCTTGGGAAAAAATATGCACAGTACTAAAGAAAAAAATTAGGAGTATTATTTTTCTAGTCATAATAGTGATGCAAATATAGATAAATTCAGTTTCGCTTTATATTAGATATTCCTTTTATCTTCTCCCCACAACAGTTTATTTCTCAATGTTTTATAAAAACTATTATTTGAAAAAGAAGCTAGCTTTATTTTATAATTTGCCTTTTTTATTTTGATTTTGGTGTCGTTAGTTAAAGATATTATTCTTGAATCTAGAGATAGTAAGTGCGATTCCTCTCTTCCTTTTACTGATAATTCAATATTTGTTTCGTCAGAAATGATTAAAGGTCTCGCGTTTAAATTATGCGGAGCTATTGGGGTAATTGAGAAAGTTTGACTGGTAGGAGTCATTATAGGCCCTCCACAACTTAAAGAATATCCTGTTGATCCAGTTGGTGTTGAAATAATTAGTCCATCAGCCCAATAAGTATTTAAATATTCACCATCAAGATTAGTTTTAATTTCTATCATTGAAGTTGTATTTTCTCTACCAACACTGACCTCATTTAATGCGAAGTTAAAGTCTGATAATTTAGATTTTTTTTCAAATGAAACTTCCAGCAAAGTTCTTTCTCTAATTTCATAACCTCCATTTAAAATGATATCTAGCTCAGAGTTAAGCATTTCTTGATTTAAAGTAGCTAAAAAACCTAATCTGCCAGAGTTTATTCCAATTATTGGAATACCTAGATCTCTTACATAGGTGATAGACCTTAGTAATGTTCCATCTCCACCAATTGTAATCATCAAATCGATTGAATTGTCAAGGTCGTAATGACTTGTAAAAAGTTGATGATTATGTTGAAGGTTTTTGGAAATTATTGAATTGTATTTTTTTTCAATAATCAAGAAAATATTTCGATCATTTGCAATCTTTAGAATTTCTGAAAAAATTTTTTCAGAAACTTTATCACTTGATTGCCCATAAATTGCAATTTTCATTATAAACTCAATTTGTTTGCAAATTAATTAAAATAACAGACTATAAATCTCTAATTTTGGAAAATTATGACAAAATTAAGTGTTAATATAAATAAGATAGCTACTATTAGGAATGCGCGGGGAGGAAATAACCCAGACTTGTTAAAAATGGCTAAAGATATTCAATCTTACGGAGCAAATGGAATAACAATTCATCCAAGACCTGATCAAAGGCATATTACTTATAATGACGCTTTAAATTTACCTAAGGTTATTTCAACGGAATTCAATATTGAAGGGAACCCAATTAAAAAATTTGTTGATTTGGTTTCTCAAATCAAGCCTGACCAAGTGACTTTAGTTCCCGATAGTATTGATGCAATAACTTCAAATGCCGGATGGGATACAGTCAAAAATAAATCTTTTTTAACTGAGGTTATTTCAGAATTTAAAAGTCAAGATATCAGAACATCCATTTTTGTAGATACTGATTTAAAATTTATTGAAGGTGCAAAATTAACTGGTGCTGATAGAATTGAGTTATATACTGAATCTTTTGCTGTAGAATTTGAAAAGGGAAATAAGAATGAGATTATTAAATATATAGAAGCTTCAATTTTTGCTAATAAACTTAACCTAGGTGTTAATGCAGGTCATGACTTAAATTTGGAAAACATTAATTTTTTTGTAGATAAACTTCCTTTTTTAGATGAGGTTTCTATTGGTCACGCAATTGTTTGTGAATCATTGTATTTAGGAATAGAAAATGTAATAAATATGTATTTACAAAAAATCAACAATGCTATTAAACAGTAAAATCATTGGCTCTGGCAACCATGTTTTAATTGTTCTTCATGGTTTTTTGGGAATGTTAGATAATTGGAAAACATTTGCAAAAAAAATGAACAACGGTTCATATCAAATACATTTATTGGACCAAAGAAATCATGGAAAAAGCTTTCACAGCGAGGAGTTTAACTATGAAATTTTAGCCAATGATTTAAAATATTACACAGATTTCCATGGAATTAAAAAGTTTTCTTTAATAGGTCATTCTATGGGCGGTAAAACTGCTATGATGTTTTCCAGTTTATATCCTAGTTATTTAGATAAATTAATAGTTGTCGATATTTTACCAATATTCTATAAAAACGATTATCATCAAATTCTAAATTCTTTAAAATCATTAGATTTAAAAAAACTGGGTTCAAGATCAAATATTGATAAAGCCTTAGAAACAGACTTTAAAGAACCCTCTTTTAGAGCTTTTTTATTAAAAAATCTTTGCAGAATTAATAAGGATGAATTAGGTTTTAAAATTGATTTAGATATCATTTTAAGCACATTAAGTGAGGTTGAAAAGTCCTTGCCTTCAGATTTATTATATATAGGAAAAACGTTATTTATTAAGGGTGAAAAATCTGATTATATTGATAATTCCAATAGTAAAGTTTTAATAAATTTTTTTCCAAATTATAAGAAAGTAGAAGTCTTAAATGCAGGTCACTGGGTTCATGCAGAAAACTTAAATGATTTC
>Ga0209425_10002874_pt1 | contig 18711 bp, 11 predicted proteins | sample COG_05_FD_184749 | JGI IMG/M metagenome (GOLD analysis project Ga0209425, IMG submission 184749) | Pelagic Microbial community sample from North Sea - COGITO 998_met_05 (SPAdes) (version 2) | ecosystem: Environmental > Aquatic > Marine > Neritic zone/Coastal water | place: Helgoland, sampling...
CCCAAACCAATGGATGTCCCTGGTAGGAGAATTTCGAAACTATCAACGGGCTTGGATTCAGCATCATAGGGGTCGGTTCCCGCATTGATTTCAGCATCGTCAAGGACTCCATCATTATCGTCGTCCGGGTCGGTTCGGTCACCCACACCGTCACCGTCAAAATCTCTGGTTTCCATAGGGTCAGCGGGGAAGTCGTCTTCTCCATCTGGAACTCCATCGTTATCGAGGTCTCCGGGCGAGGCCAACTTGGGCCGCACGTCGATGCTGTCGTTGTATCCGTCGTTGTCGAAATCAAAGAGGTAAGGGTCTGGGTTATTTCCTGATTGGTTGTCACCAAATCCATCGCTGTCCTCATCTTCGCATTGTGTCGGGTCGCTGGGGAAGAGGTCAGGATTACGGCCGTTCGGGTTGTCACCACATCCGTCGTTGTCAAGGTCGGACCATTGACTGGGCTCGGCGAGGAAGGCGTCATAGGCGTCGCCGTCGGGGTTATCTCCGTATCCATCTCCGTCAATGTCGTACCACTGCGTTATGTCAAAGGGGAACTTGTCTGCATTGGAGCCAAAGGGATTGTCGCCAAAACCATCTCCGTCGCTATCGTGCCATTGGGAGGGGTCGAAGGGAAAAGCGTCTACGGAATCTTCGTAGGAATCGCCGTCTGTGTCAACCCACTGGTCGGGGTTCAAGGGGAAACCATCGTTCAAATCCGAATAGCCGTCTCCATCGGTGTCCAAGCATCCGTAGCGGTCATAGGTGGAGTTGCCAGCGGTGTCAGGACAAGCATCGCCCCGTGTACCCCCGACGTTGTCGCCGTATCCGTCTCCGTCCGTGTCAATTTGTTGGGTCGGGTCAAACTTGAACTGGTCGTAATTCAATCCCAGCGAATTATCACCCGCTCCGTCGCCGTCCAAGTCCTCCCATTGTGTTGGCTCAAGGGGGAGGTCATCGGTGATGTCGGCGTACCCGTCACCGTCGATGTCTGGGCAACCCAGAATGCCCATGGTGCTGTTGCCGTTGGCTTGCGGGCAACTGTCGCCGTTGACGCCCATCAGGTTGTCACCGTATCCGTCACCGTCGCTGTCAACCCATTGAGACGGGTCGTTGGGGTAGTCGTCATTGGTATCTGAGAAGCCGTCAAAGTCAACGTCAAGACAGCCCAGTAAGTCTCGGTTTGAAGCACCAGCCACATTGGGACAATCATCACCCAGGTTGCCCGTGGTGTTGTCACCGTATCCGTCACCGTCTTCATCAGCCCACTGGGTTGAGTCATGGGGGAATCCATCGGAATCGTCAGCCCAGCCGTCGAGGTCAATATCGGTGCATCCCTGTCGCCCGAGCGTTGATGGGCCTGGTGAAAAGGGACAATCGTCACTGTTGGCATAACCGCCATTGTCGCCGTAACCATCACCGTCTTGATCGCTCCATTGGTTGCCGTCGAGAGGGAAGGCATCGGTTGACGATCCGTATCCGTCACCGTCCGCATCAAGGCCGAAGAATGTCAGTGTCTGCAATACGCCATCGTTCTGGAGCATGAGCATCTCGCCCATGCCAGCGGCTAAAGCCTCAGGGCATCCGCTGTTGACATTGTGTGAGGTGACGTTGATGATGGTGGCTCCCTGCCACGCAATCACGGAGATTTGTTCGTTTTGCCCCCCGACTTTGATGGCGTTTTGGTCGCTGGTCAAACTACCTGTGTGACAGACCGCAGCATAGCCCGTGGTGGAAGTACTCGTGGCGGTCATGCTGAGAAGGTCGCGGCTTGACTTAACGGCGATACCGTTGGAAAAATCGCTGGTACCAAGCAGGCCCATGTTTGCACTCCTGCCTTTGAAGGTCGTCACTTCACGGCTCGTGTCTCCAGCGTCAGCGGCTTCATGCTCAATGAGTGAACATTCTTGATTTCCTCCACCCGTCCAACCCTGAATAAAGAGGGCGCTGTGGCCGCCATAGTGGGCAGTATCAACTTCGATATCAATACCGGAATTACAGTCAACAAAGGCCATCAGGTCGCCGTCAAAATCATCCGAAGAAGATGTGAAATCATAAGATGAGAAGGCGAGACCCATTGACAATGTCATGGCATTTCCTCCCGAAGCACTCCATGAAGAGGTTGAACCGAAGAGCGAGGAGGCGTGTTCTGCGGTGGTTTGCTGTCGCCCCTCACAGTGGGCATTGGCCATACTTTCAACGCCTTGGCTGTGAGCGTAGAGGAATTGTGGACATACGGGGTTCGGCCCTATGGTCGTGAATCCACCGCCCGTTTCAGCAGGCAAATAATTCATCCACGTTGACTCGGGTGTAAACCACTTGGCGACAGCCATGCTGCTGAGTGCGTTGGTCGTGGTGTTCCAGGAGACGGTGGTGAGAGAATGACGTCCTGTAGAGGTCGTGCAGGTCTGGCTCAAAAAGGTCATTTCGGAGCCCGCCGGGCAACTGAAGGTGGCGTAAACGTTGCTTGCATCGAGGTCCATAGCGTGGGTGGTGAGGTCGCCTGCGCTGCCGCCGGTCGTGCTTGATTGCAGTATTTTGGTGTTGAGATGATTGAGTTGAGCGTCGTAAGCATCCATCACAATACCCGTTTGGGTGTGGTCGGCAAGCACGACGATGGTGCTTGAGGATGCTCGCATGTCGACGGGAGAGACCGTGGTGAAGACCGAATCGACCACCGAGCCGTTGTGGGCAATGGTAAGCAACGCCCCTCCTGCCATCTGTCCTCCCCAGGTGAAGGCTCCAACCGAACCTGCCCCGTCGTGTTGGAGGGCGACGACATAAGTTTGTCCGATGTGGTCAAGTGCGACGATGGATGAACTCGAGGCGATATTGAGGGAGAAATCTGCAATCATGTCCGAAGCAGGGGAAACGGCGTATGGAGAGTTCTTTTCTTCAAGCGTGTTGGGCGGGGTTGGTAGGCTCATAACGAGCAGTAAGGCTATGACTGCAATGGCGGTTCGTGCGTGTTTGGTCATGGCTTTTAGTATGCACTCCTAGTACATGAAACCCTGCGTTTCAGCCCCGCTGATGCAACAAGGGCGGGGGGTGCTTTATGAACAGGGGGCTGGGGCACTACCAATTGGCGATATCATGGTAAGGGAACTCATCAATGTCGAGGCGGTTGACCGCGCCTTTGGTGCTGTTGATGTGCTTCGTGATATCAATTTGAAGGTCAACGACGGCGACCGTATCGGAATCGTTGGTCACAACGGTGCAGGCAAGACCACACTACTCAACACCATCAGCGAGCAAAAGCAGGACACAGGCGATATTGAATTCGCTCCGGGAATCCGTATCGCCTACCTCACGCAGATTCGTGACCTTGAATCGAATTCAACGATTGAAGAAGAGCTCAGTCGCAAGGGGCGACAATTCCAAGAATTAGAAGACGAAATCGCATCCATTGAAGCGCAAATGGTTGACCCTTCATTTTACGAAGGTGATTGGGAACCCGTGATGGAACATTACACCGAACTTCAACAAACTCTCGCTTCAAGCGGTGGGGGTAACGTTGCTGGAATCGCCAAAGGCATACTTGAGCGACTGGGCCTTGACAAACATCCAATGGACATGGAGGTCAACAAACTCTCAGGGGGCGAGCAGGCAAAACTCGCACTCGCACGACAACTTGTCGGGCTGAACGGGATTGACGTCATCTTCCTCGACGAACCTACGAATCACTTGGACATTCAAACCACCGAGTGGCTTGAGGATTTCATGCGGACCTTCAAGGGAGCGCAGTTAATCGTGTCCCACGACCGATATTTCTTGGACCAGGTCTGCACTCGTATTGTGGAAGTTGACAATTTACGGGCTTGGCCTTGGAAGGGAAATTATTCTCAATTCCTGAAGCAAAAAGAGGCCAGTGAGGCTTCTTTGGGCGACATGATCAATACGATTGAAAAGAAAATTCAAGCAACTATGGGCGCCCTTTCCCAAATGAAACGCGCCAATAAATACGACAAATCAATCTCAGCGAAACACAAGATGATTGAGCGAATGCAGCAGGAATTGAAAGCCCTCAAGGCACGCATGCCGAAGAAACGCAAGGACCTCGTATTCTCTTTGGAAGCAACCGATAAAGGAAGCATGGATGTCTTGCTGATCGAAGACGGAAGCATGACCTTTGAAGGCCTCGAACGCCCGATTCTCAACAAGCAATCCTTAGAGGTGCGAAAGGGTGACCGCATTGGTATCGTCGGTGGAAACGGTCAGGGGAAAACCACCTTGTTGAAGATCATCAACGGCGATTTGAAACTTGATAGCGGAACCTTTGATTTGGCACCCGGTTGTGAAATCGGTTATTTCCATCAAGACCACGCGACTCTGGATTTTAATCTCAGTCCCATCGAACAAATTGAAAAGTTACGCCCGGATTTCCAATACGGTGACATACGAGCAGCATTGGGTCGCTTCCAGTTCTCAAGCGAACAGGTGAGCACGAAACTCTCTCAACTCTCTGGAGGAGAACGCGCTCGTGTTGCGCTCTTGAAACTCCTCCTCGAGGAGAACAACTTGCTGCTGATGGACGAGCCAACCAATCACTTGGACATGGATTCAAAAGATACGCTTGAAGAGGCCCTCGTCAACTACACGGGTTCACTCATCACGGTCTCTCACGACCGTTGGTTCCTCGATCAGGTCGTGAATCGGATTTGGGAAGTTGACAGTGGTACGGTCAAGGTCTACTACGGGAATTACACCGATTACGTGCGGGCCAAGAAGGGACTTCCACCCTTGGCAGAAGACGAAATTTCCGAAGTTTAATCCTCGTCGCATCGCCCTCAACGGGGCTGACGCATCCAGGGATAAATTCACCAAAAGTGAACTTCACTTCATCATTTCTTTGATTTCTTTGCTGGCTAGGATGAGCGTTGGAAGGGCTTTCAGTGGGCCGTATACATCGCTACCGACACGTGGACTGTATGTACAGAGGGTGTCGCAACCGAAAGAAATCCAAAGCAGTGTCTAATTGACTTCGTATACGTGATGCAGATTTGTCAAAACAATGTACCAATAATGGTATATCACCCCTCCACCGGAACAGAAGATATGTGGACAGACGAACAGTTGCGCGAACAAGGTTGGACCGATGAGCAAATTGCAATCCGCAAAGTGGAACAAGCCGCCGAAATCGCAACCACCCAGACGGAACTACCAGAAGTTAGTACCTCAATCCCAATTGTGGAGGAAAAAATTGAGGCTCTAGGTAACCCCCTTGGATCATCTGGATTCGCTTCGTCCATGCCAGCGCCAATGTCTGCCATCCTTTTGGTAGCCATGCTTGTCTTGGTGCCTTTTTCCATCTATTCAATCTCCAATGCAGAAGGCATTGAAGGCGCTTCTGGCAACGATGGCATGAATGGTTCGAACGGGACCGACGGGTCAAGCTTCCATCTTGTTATCACCGCAGCTGAACTTGAAACGTGCAATGAAGATCTCAACAACCAAATTTTCTTTATTGCTTCTCAAACAATGTTCCAAGTGTGTCAAAACAATGCATGGCAAGAAATTGACCTCACTGGACAAGCAGGGCTCAACGGTACTGACGGCAGCGATGGTGTGAACGGAACCAACGGAAACGATGGAGTCAACGGTAGTGATGGTAATGATGGACAAAACGGCGCCAATGGTGCTGACGGTACCAACGGTGAAAACGGCCTCACCTCCCTTATTGCGACACGCACCGAAGCAATTGTCGAAGGATGCCAAAATGGTGGAACTATCGTGGAAACGGGTGTTGACAACAACGGCGACAATGCGCTTTCTCTTGATGAAGTTGATTCATTTGTCGTTGTATGCAATGGCGAAACAGGCCAGGATGGATCTGACGGAGCAGACGGTGCTGATGGAGCAGACGGCGCTGACGGAGCAGATGGTAGTTCGACCCTCACGATGATGGTCGCTCGTCTTTCCATTGCACCAGCGTTTCTTGGATGCAACGGAACTGGAGAATTGCTGCAGCAGGGCATGGATAATGGAGCAGGCAACGGCATCGCGCTCAATGGAGCACTGGAATCTGGAGAGGTAATCTCAAGCATGCTGATTTGCACCACCTTTGAAGTGGCGCTCGTCGAAGACATCAACCCGTCCGGGCACAGCACTCCTGCCAATTTTGTCACGATTAATTCTACCATGTATTTCACAGCAAACAATGGAACTGCAAGCGGAATTTGGGCCTATGATAATGGAAGCATCTCACTGGTGTATTCAGGGAGTGTTCTCTCGTTGCATGCGATTGGTCCACAATTGATGTTTGCAGGACAGGACGCTGGCTTTAACGTCAAACCGTTTGTCTACGAACCATCAAACGGAACAGCATGGCAGATTAAGGAAATTTTCCCAGGAGGCTCGAGTTATCCAGGCGAATTTACGCTCATCAACACGACTGTGTTCTTTAGCGCTCGAGACAGTGTTGGTTCGACGGGCATTGGATTGTTTGACCTTTGGGCCTATGAAACTGTTAATTTCAGCGTGTGGAAAGTGGAAGCAGACATCCAACCATCCTCGCTGCTTGCCGTAAATTCAGACCTCTATTTCTCAGCTCAACCTCAGATTGGAGTGACTGGAATCGAATTATGGAAACATGAGACAAGCACAAATACCACCTTTATGGTGAACGATATCAATCCCGGGTCTCTCTCTTCAAACCCTCAACACCTTGTTGCGATGGGAACAACGATTTACATGTCTGCAAATGCGGGCACTACCTATGGAACTGAATTATACGCATATGAGACAACAAACAACTCTGCATGGCTAGCAGCTGACATTCGCGCAGGAGCTGCCGGCAGTTCACCTTCTGATCTCGTCGTTCTTGGCACCCAAGTTTACTTCCAGGCAACTTCAGGAACTCACTTCGAAATGTGGGTCTATGAAAGCCAAAACAATTCATTCAGGGAAGTAACCAATATCCAATCAACTTCCGGAGCCAATGGACCAACTGAACTCACGGTGCATCAATACACCGTGTATTTCTCCGCCAACGATGGTACGACTGGTGAAGAATTGTGGGCGCACAATTCAATCAACGGAACAACTTGGCAGGTCATCGATTTGAAACCAACGGGTGGATTTATTGGTGATATTCATGTTCACGAGGGTCATGTGTACTTCGCAGGTGAAGACAACTGGGATGGCCGAGAACTTTGGCGACTGACCTTCAGCAAAGATGTCTCCTTTGTTTGAATATATTGGAACGACATATCATTTCTATGAAGTCGCAAGGGTTCTTTCTAACCCCTCAAGACATTATGGAGGAGTACAATGGGTGTTCAGTCCCCCAGTAGACTCGCTACCCTTGTTCTGTCATCCAGGGATTAGCGATCAAGGCGCTGATCCAACCATGCCCGCATTTCATCTTCGTATTCTGGCCGGCGAAGTGCGTGGTCAACCTGAGCTTGGAGCCACATGAGCGGTGTTCCTGAATCGTACCATTGCATGTCCGGGTATTGGACACCATCCAATTCTCCCTCGTTCATCCAGTGTTGTTGTAGAGCGATGGATTGCATCTCTCCGTGTGTGTCATAATCAAATTGCTTGAGGAGGGCTTGAGTGGTACTTGGAAAGAGGTACCGGCCGCACAGGGCTAAACGACTTGGGGCTTCTTCGAGACTCGGTTTTTCGACCATTCCTACGATGCGATGCCCTTCCATCTCAACAATTCCATAATGGTGGACATGTGATTCTGGAACTTCAAGAAGTCCGACGGTCGGGCGGTTATGCTGCATGAAGTGTTCCACCAAGCGTAGGGAGGCGTGAGATGGCTCGTAGTGTGTAGAAGGTGCATGGTGGTTGAGGAGAACGTTATCTCCGAGTAAGACCAAAAATGGACCTTGGACGTCGTCAAGAGCGGTTTCAATGGCATTGCCAAGTCCTTTGGGTTCCATTTGGTAGTGAGTACGCACTTCCAGCCCTTCTATTGGATTAAACAAAGCCGAGTCGAGGTCTGGACGGTAGGATGCAAGCTCAGAACGGTCGGTGAGGAAGCCATCGAGGTTCTTTTTGGGAGACAAGATGATGTGAATGCGGGTGGCTCCTGCGGCCTTGGCTTCGAGAATCAAATGTGTGAGCAGGGGGACATCGACCAGAGGAAGGGTTTCTTTGGCCTGCATGGCGCTGACAGGAAACATGCGAGTGCCCAATCCGCCGGCGACAATGAGAGCGTCTTGAACCGCCTGCATGGATGGTCTGTGGAGGCACAGGCTTTCAAGCGTGACCTTCCACGCACCCCTGATGAAGGCAAACGGGCAGGTTTTGTGGCTCGCTGTTGCGGGCGTGGCCCTCGTCGTGCAGTCGTTCATTGATCTTGCACCAAACGGCCCCTGGGATTCACGGTCATTCACACGAGGTGTGGTCGGCTTGGTCGGGTTGATGGCACTGTATGTCGCTTGGTTTATGGCGACTTTTGAACGATTTGGACTTGCTCCAACAGTCAATCTATGGAAGCAACCCGAAACAACATGGTCAACGGTCGTGATTGTGGGGTTGGCTATCTTGGTGGTTTCAAGAGCAATAGGAGTCTTTGACACACAGGGGTTCTTTCCTGACCCAGCCGCCCTGATTTTGTCCTTGATTGGCGGTTTGACATTGTTCAACGGAGTCTATGTGTGGGCGATCATTCAAGGGCCACTGGTCATGGACGAAGAAGAATGATTCAATCGAGGAAGCCCAATTCTTGGTCGAGGACATCCAAGGCTTCACCCAACTCAGGTAATTCTTCTGGGGCCTCCATGCTGGATTGGGGGCGAGGGTGCTCGGGGGTTGTCGGTTGGTCGCCTTCACCTGCTAACCAAGACGTCCAGGCTTGACAGCGTTCAGGACGTCGAATGGTGAGCAATTCCCAGAGAGCTTCCAAGTTGGCCTTCGAGTCGCGAAGTTGAGATATTTGGCGTGCGAAGCGGTCTGAGTCCACTTCTTCCATTCGCAAGAACAGTTCTCGCAATCGGGTCCGTACAACTTCATCACCATCACACCACAAATCGTGGAGAATACCTCGTCCGTCCATCGGGTCAAACTCAACATACTCTCGAAGATTCGGTACCAAATTGCGGCGAACAATGGGGAGAGGATGGTCGATCAAGGATTTGATTGTGTCAGCCCAGCGTTCTTTGTCCATGAAACGGAGGTCGCCAACCGTTGCGCTTGCAGCTGCCAGCACCCCTTCATCCTCAGAGGCCAGCATATCATCAAGGAATGGAATCGCGTCTTCGCCAAGACGGCGGAACAATCGCGTGAGAACGTCGGCCATGCCACGTTGGACAAGTGTCTCGGTGCTGGTGTGAAGGCGTTGAGCGAGGCCATGACCAAAATCTCGGTCAAATTCAACGCTCTTGGCAAGACATAACGTGACCTTGTTGGCAACCTCGGGGTCGTTGTCGAGGGCGCGACGCATGAGAATGCCTTCAAGTCCGAGAGGTTTTACCAAAGGAGGCCGTTCGAGAAGAAGGCGGACCCACTCCATCAACAATAATCGACGCTCTGACGGACCGTCTTCCAATCGTTGGAGTAACCACGTGGCCGCTTCCACACCTTGCTCGTGAGCTACGACAACGGTGGAAAGGCGCGGGACAACGGCGTTTGGATTCCAATCCATGTGTTGGGGGCCAGCATCGGGTTGGGTATGCCATGTACCTGGCCGTTCTGCCAAAGCAATGGATTCAACGAGATGGTAGCCTTGGTGCACGGGTTGACCGTGTGGGACGGTAGCTAATCCGTTGAGTAATGCAATGCTCAACCACCAGCGGTCAGTGTTGGGGGCGTGAGGGTCAAAGGCTTGAGCAAGCCAGTCGGTGGTGATGCAAAAGAGCATGCGGGTGGCGACATCGTCCAATCGGCGAGTGATCCATTTTTGATGCACTTCAAACGGGTCATCACTCAAATTCATCCGATGAGGAACAATCAAATCCACAACAGAATTGAGGTGTCGGTCAAACATCCCGCGATCAATGTTCAAAATTCCAAGACCTTGTTCAAACAAACTTTGGGGGGAGGTCGGGGGGATAGCAGGGAAGTCGGGATCTGCCATCGGTGGGGCTGGGAGAGGCCAAGCAAGGGTTCCTCGCTCGAGGGCTTCAACCAATCCAGTAGCCACCCGTTCAAAGGCGGCTTCTGCCACTGCGTTTCGACTTTTGCCCAAGGCCTCACTTCCTCGCTGGCCTATCATTCATGAGAAATGGCCTCAGATATCGAGTTCGATGTTCAGGTTCTGAATCAATTCCTTGTAGCGGTTTCGAATCGTCACTTCAGTCACTCCAGCGACCTCTGCTACTTCTCGCTGAGTTCGGCGCTTTCCACACAAAACTGAGGCGATGTAAATGATGGAGGCTGCGATACCGGTTGGTCCACGTCCGCTGGTCAATTCTTTTTCTTGAGCCGCTTTGATGAGTTCGTATGCTTTGGCTTCCACCTCAGCATCCAACCCCAATCCAGAACAGAAACGGGAGATGTAATCTTCTGGGCCAGTTGGCATGATCTTCATCTTCAATTCTCGCACCATGAATCGGTAAGTTCGGCCGATTTCTTTTCGTCCAGTACGAGAGGCTTGTCCGATTTCATCCAGAGTTCGAGGAACACCGCATTGACGGCAAGCAGCGTAGAGAGAAGCGGCGGCCACACCTTCGATGGAGCGGCCACGAATCAAACGCTTGTCGACGGCTTTCTTGTAATTTACAGCTGCTGCTTCGCGAACGGACTTGGGCAATTCCAAACGGCTTGCCATGCGGTCCAACTCGGCCAATGCCATGGCGAGGTTGCGTTCCGTCGCGTTGCTGACACGACTTCGCTTCTGCCACTTTCGCATTCGATAAAATTGTGAACGGTAGCGGGAATTGATGGTTTTTCCAGAGTAATCTTTGTTTTGCCAATCGATATCGGTTGACAGCCCTTTGTCGTGGAGCATGACGGTCATTGGAGCACCAGTTCGGGCTCTTTGATCACCTTGTTCTGGAGAGAACACGCGCCATTCTGCGCCTTGGTCGATGACGTTGTCTTCCAACACCAATCCACAATCGTCGCAAACCACTTCGCCACGGGTTTCGTCTCTCGAGAGCGAACGACTTCCACAGTCGCTGCATTTTACAATATCTTCCACTTGCTGATCATCCATATTCTTCCCTCATTTCCACCCTTTATAGGTGAATCTATATTAGTCCTTTTGGGTTTCATATTTAAATTTTTTGACCTAATTCCCATGTTTTGCGTCACGGGTTTTCTCTCCTATTCGGCGTACTTGGAGCACGTCACCGTTTAACACCCCAGCCCCTCGTGCGTTTTTCGTGAATCAGATGCACAATTTCGCAATTTCAAGGATGACCCTTCTTCATCCATCCCCCGAACCGATTATGAACACTTGGCGTTTGAACGAACTTGAGGGGAAGCAATGCGAGGGGAGTGGCCGCCGGAAAAAATTGCGCTGACCCCCGGGAAGCGCGTGCTGTTTTTGACCAAGGATTTGGACCTCATCAAGAAGCAATTGTACGAAGGTTTGAATCTCCGAATGAAAGATCTCACCGTTGACGACCTTCTCGATGACATCAACACGGACGTCATGACCCCAGCGTGGGTTTGTTTTGACCACGATCCAACTGAAATTGCCAAGAACGCTTATGCAGGTCTGATGCACAACGGCCTACGAGTCTTCAATGAAAATGCTCTGAAGGCTGGGGGGTTCGAAGTCATTGTCTCCGGTCAACGCAAGGGCACGGGATCCAGTCGTGAAACCGCAGCACAGTGTGAACGGTGGGCTGGAATTAACATCGTGATTGCGGCATCATTTGCACCCATCCATGAGCGCAACAACATCAACCTTGGGCAATTGATGGGCGATCATGCCATGCTTGAACGCCTGCAAAATGGAGAGGAACTCAGTTTGCAGGAATTCATCGACAAATACGATCCAGTGACACAATTAATTCTCGAGCGTGGAGGGTTGTTTCCGTTTGCTAAAGCACTCAAAGAAGGAAGTTTGCACCTTCCCGCGCTCAATACGCCCAATCAACCGATGACCATGGCGGAGCGAATCATCAGTCGCAACTTAGTTGGCCAGCCCGCAGGTCAATGCGTCAAACCTGGCGACCCAGTCATCGCACAAGTTCAAGGCGGATATTCTCACGAATTCACCACTGCACAAGTTCACACCTTCCTACAAGAAGAGTATGGTATGGATTATTCACTTCCTAACCCTTCGAAGTTTGCCGTGTTTGAAGACCATTTGCTCTACGCTCATCACAATCCCAAATTTGTTCCCTTCATGCACAAGGTGCAAACACTTCGGGACCTCCAAGTTGCATTCCAGCACCATACCAACGTCCGTGATTATTCTGCAATCGACGGCGTCTCTCCTGGAATTTGTCACCAAGTTGCACGAGAAGAGTTCATTGAGATTGGGGATTTCATCCAAGCCACCGATTCTCACACCTGCATGGGTGGGGCATCAAACGCACTCACTTGGGGCGTTGGCGCTACTGAATATGCCAACCTTGTTAGTGCAGGATTCACGTTTGTCAAAGTGCCTCAATCCATTCGGTTTGAATTGGTGGGAGAATTACACCATGGTTGCACTGCTAAGGACGTGATCCTCGCCATTCTCGCCGACCATGCGCGCAAGGAATTAACCCTCAATCGGAGCATGGAGTTTGGAGGCTCCGGCCTCGTTTCGCTTTCAGTTGATGAACGGGCCACGCTATGCAACATGGCCACTGAATGCTCAGGTCGCACCGGCATTTGTGAAGCTGATGATGCCTTACTTGACTGGATGATCGCTGCTCAGCCTCACCTTTCCCGCGAAAAACAGATGGCACAAATGGTCAGTCCTGACCCCGGCGCTCATTACGATGGAGGCGTCCACACAATCGATCTCTCAAGCATTGTTCCTATGGTCGCACACCCCGGCGACCCTAACCAAGGCATTCCAAGTGACCCAACCAATGGAGCCAACGTCACTGATATCGGAGAAGTCACCATCAACATCGCCTATGGAGGTTCATGCACCGCAGGAAAGGAAGATGATATTGCCTATTATGCCGAAGTGTGTCAAGCCGCAAAGACTGCGGGGCTCAAGGTCAAAGACGGTGTTGAATTTTACATTCAATACGGATCAGGGCTCGTTAAACAAATGGCAATTGATCAGGGTTGGCATCAACTCTTCCAAGACGTCGGTGTGAATCTCATCGACCCTGGGTGTGGTGCTTGCATAGGTGCTGGACCCGGTGTTTCTGTGACGCCGGATGAAGTGACCGTTTCAGCCATCAATCGAAATTTCCAAGGTCGCTCTGGACCTGGGAAATTGTATCTTGCAAGCCCCCTCACCGTTGCTGCGTCCGCCTTCACGGGCGTGATATCGTCGTGGCAACCTGACCTATTTGCTTGATTGGAGAAGGTTTGACCGCCTTCAAATCAATGCGATTCATCGTACTGCGCCTGCTTTGTTAAAGTACCCTCAAAGAAGGGGATGGGCATCTGACGGCCCGATGTCATCACGACAGAGGAGGACCGGCGGAGGTGATTTCATGGCAGGAACAGCAGAAAGGATGGCATCCAACCAAAAACAAGTTGCAATCTCTGAATTTTTTGAGAAGAACAAACACTTTCTTGGATTTGATTCTCTTACCCGTTCATTGATCACCGCCGTCAAAGAAGCCGTAGACAATTCGCTCGATGCTTGCGAAGAAGCACGCATCCTTCCTGATATTCGCGTTGAATTGACAAAGATTGACGGAAAGAAGGATATTGTTGAATTGAAAACTGAAGACAACGGTCCTGGGATTCCTCAACGTAGCATTGAGAAGGTCTTCGGGCAATTGCTCTTTGGTTCTCGCTTCCATGCAATTCGGCAATCTCGCGGTCAACAAGGAATTGGAATCACCGGAGTCGTGATGTACAGTCAATTGACCACTGGACGGAAAACTCATGTTCGCTCAAAAATTGCTACAGAAGCCTCCGCTGCCTTGGTGGATATCGGGTTGGATACTCGCAAAAACAAGGCAACGAAATCAAACGAAACGCGTGAAATTTGGGAGCATGAGGATGGAACGCTCAAGGAGCACGGTCTTGAAGTCACCACTCGGATGAAAGGGAAATATCAACGAGGCCGCCAGAGCGTCTACCAGTATTTGCGAATGACGAGCATCGTCAACCCCCACGCCGACATCACTTTCATTGATCCTGATGGGGAAAGGCATCACTGGCCAAGGGTTACTGAACGCCTTCCCACCAAGGTTGAGAGTATCAAACCCCATCCGCACGGCATCCATCTAGGGACCTTACAGCGAATGTGCAGCGAATCAAAAGATTCCCGAATGACTGTCTTTTTGCGCGGGAACTTTTCCGGGGTTTCCTCTCGCGCCGCCAAAGAATTGCTTCAAGCAGCAGAAATTGATGAGAAGATGAAACCTAAATCCCTCAAACCAGATCATTATCGGGCTCTACTCGAAGCCTTCCAAGGCGAGCGTATGATCAACGAAAAACCGGTCAAATTGCTGAACCCTCCTACAAATTGCCTTTCGCCGATTGAGGAATTACTCATCAAGAAAGGTTTGTCAAAAACCATTGACTCAAAATTCGTCACAACCATGACTCGGTCACCAACTGTAACACAAGGTAATCCGTTCCAAGTTGAGGTGGGTCTCATCTTCGGCGAGGGAATGCTGGCCGACAAACCTGTGGAAGTGCTCAGATTTGCTAATCGAGTTCCACTCATGTACCAGCAAGGTGGATGTTTGCTAACCAAAGCGATTGAATCTGTGGATTGGCGGCAATATGGCTTGGATCAGGCCGGAGGGCGTGGGGTTCCAAAAGGTCCTGCTGCCATCCTTGTCCACCTTGCCAGCACCAACGTTCAATTCACCTCTGAGGCCAAAGAAGCATTGGCTGATAACGCCGAAGTCATGGAAGAGGTTCGCAAAGCTCTGCTTGAAATGGGTCGTGGTTTGCGAAAGCACCTTGAAAAGAAAAAGAAAATGGCCAAAACCCAGGAGAAATTCGAATTGGTTAACGACATTATCCCTGCCATCGCAGAAAAGTCTGCACAGATTCTTGGCCGTCCTGTTCCGGACCTTTCTGGTTCAATCACCAAAATTATGGGGGCTGTCATCGCAGAAACCACCACAACATGGAACAAAGAAACCAAGCAAACCGATGTCTCCATCACGCTGTTCAATTACACTTCACGGGCACGTGCGTACACCTTACTCGTTTCATGGCCTGAACGCGATGGCGCTGCAATGGAACACAACGACTTGGGTGGGCGAAAAGAAGCCACTGGTGTGTGGGCATGGAAGTTAGAAACACTCGACCCGGGTCAGACCTTTGTCATCACTTACTCTCTCTCGGGCCTTGAAAGAGGCGATTGGACAGATACCGATGTCTTCTATCGAGGTTCTCAAGAAGTGATTGGGGCCTCCAAGATGGATGAAAAGATCCTCGAGGAAATCCGACGGCTAGAGGCAGTAGTTGCGGCTCCCGAAGAAACCGAACATGACGATATGGATGATATGGATGATATGGAACAAAATCCCGCATCACCTGAAATCCCGCCCCCCACGGGGCAACAAACCCTATTTGGAGGTGGTGAATGATGTCGAGAACCCATACCAACGAAGAGACAAGAGAAGCCCTCCACGGCGTGGTCGAAGAAATGTATGACAAAATTGTCAAGGGCGAAGCGCCGACGATGACGCTACCCGTTCGGACTAAAACAAACATTGGCTTTGATGCAAAGTTGGGCGTTTACAAGTACGGCAAGAAACGCTCCACTCGTGATGCAACAAGCCTCGGCTCAGCCAAACAATTGTTGAGAGCATTGCACGTTGTTGAATTCATTGAAGAGATGATTGATGCTGGAAAATCATCGACCCTGAGAGAAATGTACTACATCTCTGAAGCATGGGGATTAGGTAAGTTTTCATCTCAAAATGAATCAAATAATTTGGCTGAGGACCTTGAGGTCGTCACCAAATGTTTACGTGAAGATTTCAAACTACGACCAGAAGAAGACGGTGCGAGAATGATTGGTAATCTCACATTACGAGAACGTAACCGCCGGGGTGAATGGATGAGAATCAATGCACGAGACGATGTAGGTGATTCCGGATATGGAGTCCCATACAATGTTGAATTAGAAAAGATTGAACTTCTTGAACACGATATCAAATTCATCATGGCCATCGAGACCGGTGGTATGTTTGACAGATTGATTGAAAACGGATTTGATGAAGATTACAAATGTGGACTGTTGCATTTGAAAGGTCAACCTGCCCGTTCCACTCGGCGCATTTTGAAGCGGATGAGCGAAGAATGGGATTTGCCCGTTGTCGTGTTCCTCGACGGTGATCCATGGTCGTTCCGGATCTTCGCCTCTATTGCCTACGGTGCTATCAAGACGGCGCATATTTCTGAATATCTGGCGACTCCGTCGGCCACCTATCTCGGAATTACTGCCGATGATATCATGGCGTATGACCTCCCCAGTGACGATTTATCACCTCGTGATATTGATGCACTCAAAGCTGAATTGACCGACCCGCGGTTTGCAGACGGTTGGTGGCAAGATCAAATCAACATGATGTTGGAGCTCGGACAAAAAGCTGAACAACAATCCCTGGCAAAGTACGGTCTTGATTTCGTCACAGAAACATACCTTCCAGAAAAACTCGCTGACCTCGGCCTCGCTTGAACGGCGAGCCTTATGGGGGAAGAGGGGCTGGAAGTAACATGCAAGCATCTCCGCCAGCCAAGCGTTCGCGTTGGGGGCGCCGCTTGCTCATCGTTGGGGGCATATTGTTTGGCTTGGGAACCATCTTGTTGTTTAGTCAGAGTAGTGTGATTTCCGATATCTTCGACCCTCGTGAAAACCATGAGGCCATGGCCACGGGCGAAACCATCGAAGAACTGGTCCTTGAGGACAACTGCTACCGATTCTATCAATTGTCAGGAGATCCATTGATGGAAGTCACATTGAAACACGTGGATGGTTCTGCGATCGTAGGTGAAGCAATTCAGGAAGCCAAATGCCTCCAAGACTTTCAAACAATGTCTGGGGATGGAACTGAATTCGTTGAAGTCGCTTCTTGGAACCTCAATAACGAGGGGAAGTATGCCCTCCAAATCACATGTCAAGAAAACTGCGATGATATCAACGGATGGTTAATGTCCATTGATTCGGCAGAACGAGAATTGTTTCAATCTGAATGGTTGATGCTTGGTGGAGCCATGTGTTGTCTTGGAATTTTGATTTTACCGCTTGGGCTCATTCTGCATTTAGCCACAAAATCAGGAAGGGCCCCTCGAGTGATGATGGTGAATGCAGATGGAACCTTGGTGCCAATTACCGACCTTACCCCTCATACCATTCAGCAGATGCAGGAGCAACAAACGCAAGATCCTCTTCCATTGAATCAGGATGTAGCTCCGCCCTTTGCTGATACAGTGGAGCAGCGTCCTTCAGAAGACTTTGTCGACGGGTTAGATGATGTGAAATCAGGCCACCTCCTCACCACTGAACAGGTCTTTGCACTGATGAAAGGAGATGTTGAGGGGGCTCAAGAACGAGCGAGAAATGAACGGTTCCAAGATGAAAATCCCGAGCAAGTCTTCAAGCAGGCTGCGAATTCCGCCGCCATTCATTCGTGGGATGAAGGCGCTGAAATGAATTCGGATACGACTAAACTCGTAAGTGAACATACGGGCCAGAAAATGAAGTCAACCTCCTCATCGATACCGAAAGCCCCCGATCATGCTTGGAAAGATTGGGATGACCTCTGAACCATCGGTGAGTTCAAAGAGGGCCTAGCACTACCCAACCATAGGTTGAGAAGATGGTTGGACTTGAAACTGCCTTATCATTGCTGCAAAATAAAACTCGTCGCGAGATTCTCGAGCGCTTGGTTCGAGAGCCACATTACCCCTTGCAGTTGGCGACATTGATCGGTGTCAGTCAGCCCGCAATTGTCAAACATCTGAAGAAATTGGAGTCAGGCGGCTTGGTTAACAAGGCTGAAGTCCCATCGGAACGAGGTGGTCCCCCACGTACTATCTTTAGCGTTGAAGAAGCTTTTTCAGTTCAAATCGACATCGGCCCGGATCTGTTTCGATGCGAGCAACGGACCTTACCAAAAATCAGCCCCATACGCCTTTCACCAAGGCTTCCCTCAGCGTCAAGAGGTGTGGCTGAGTCATTGAGTGGACGTAAGAAAATCGCCGTTGCTGAAGGCCTTGCTCACCTGCGAACTCTATCCGCCGTTCTCGATGACTTAGATGCCCAACGAGATGCCATCATTTCTCTTCACCAGCATGTTCGCCAGCGAGTTTCTGCTGGGGTGGCTTCAGACTTCGATGTATATGAAGAGCGGAGTATCATCCAGACCATGGTTGAGGCGAATGGGGAACCGTTAGATTTGACATCATTGATCGAGCATCAACTCGTCGGGGAACAGAACCCCACAGAAGCTCTTGAACGTATTCGTAATCAACTTGAACGGCAAATCGCTCGTCGGTCTGGCCAAGTAATCGCTGCACCATTGAACAGTGAACTTCGATGGTACCTTGGCCCTGGGCCAAAGTAAAGCCATGATGGCTTTCATCAAAGATTCTCTTCGCTGAGTACAGTCACCAAGGAAGATTGTTCTGCAAGACGCTTGTTGACTTCATCACGACGTCCCTTACCGACCATGTACACCACTCCTAGAAGAGCGAGTGTCAACATGATGACGATGAAAGGTAGAG
>Ga0209425_10002875_pt1 | contig 18702 bp, 15 predicted proteins | sample COG_05_FD_184749 | JGI IMG/M metagenome (GOLD analysis project Ga0209425, IMG submission 184749) | Pelagic Microbial community sample from North Sea - COGITO 998_met_05 (SPAdes) (version 2) | ecosystem: Environmental > Aquatic > Marine > Neritic zone/Coastal water | place: Helgoland, sampling...
TCTTGAGGTTAGTCCTGTTCTTGTGCTGTCTTCACTACTTGACGTAACCTGAGTACTTTCAAGTCTGACAGTTCTATTAGCATTTGAAAGACCGTGTGCTGTTGATGTAGTAACTCTAATAGGGCGTGTCTCGCTAATATTTGTTATAGCAAAAGAACTTCCTGAAGCCGCCTGTGGTCCTCTAAAGTAATGTTGGAATACATAATCTTGTGCGCCTGGAACATGAGGCCCTCTTGATTCAGTTGTAAATACTAATTTATTTTGTTCGTTTTCAACAAACCTAAATGCACCACCACTTTTGTTAATTTCTAATCCGTCTAAGTCGATTGTTCCAGGTCCTACATATAGAGAATGGAATCTATTAGATGCAGATCCTAAATCATATGTTACATCAGCAACCGGAATAATATCAACATTTAAATTACCATTTAATAAAGTTGTAACATCGCTGTCTCCGTAGATACCAGTCAATGCACTACCGTCTAGTGCTGGAAGAGCACCTGTTAATGCTCCAGCACTAATTGTTCCTGCTACACCGTCAATCAATACAGTTGAATTGTCTGCAAACACTGAACCAGTTACATCTCCAATTAATGGACCATAATGTTTACCAGTTAGTCCGTCCATCATTAGTGTACTATCGTCAGCAAATATACTTCCTACTATATCTTTTGCTTGTACAATATTTCCGCCAACTACTAAATCTCCTGATGCTGATCCACTTAACCTAACTCCATTAATAAAGATAAAATCTTTAACATATAGTTCAGACCAACGTTTTGTACTTGATCCTAAACTAATTTCATTATCAGTTCTTGGAATTATACTAGTTGTAAAATCTGTTGTGTCAGTAAACGAGCCGCTGTATAATTCATCAAAGTTATCGTTTACTTTAGAAAAAGCTGTACGTAACGGATCGCCATCACCTTTGTTTTGTGACTTACCAATATTAATTATTTTCTTTGCCATTATATTTTCCCTACGATAATTTCAATAGTACCTTTGCCGCTATCGGGTTTATTCTCTAGCGCCTTACCTATTATTGTTCCTGGTTTAGGATTATTATTTACAACAGCATATCCTGGAACTGCACTAGCAACTAACATGTCGCCTTTAGCAGTTATTCCAATTACTTTACAAGGAACCCTACCAGTCATTGCAACATCAGTTGGATGTTCACCTTCAAGTTCTGAGTTCATTAAGTAAGCTGGATTAGTTGAAACAACACCAACTACTCTATGATCGTCTTTAGTATCTGTTACTGTAATTTCTTCTGTACCACCAAGTACCACTACTGTACCAGCTTCGTATGCTTCGTCTGCTAAGTACTTCTCAGCTAAGTCAGCATATCTTGCTGTAGTTGCTGTACCTGAGAATGTAGTAGCATAAACTGTATTAAACTTTAATGGAGTTCCGCCACCTTGTCCTAGGTTAATAGTATTGTCTACATTTGGTAAAATGTTTGCACTAATTCTACCTGTTATGTTAATTGTATCTGCACTATCACTTCCTAGTGTTGTATTACCTTGAACTGTAAGTGCGTTGGTTACTGTAGTGGTTCCACTTTCAACTTGTACTCTTACTGCACCACCTGTAACAATTTGAATAACATCTGCTGCTGCATCAGCAAATCCTGTACCTGCTCCTAGACCAATACCTGTTCCAGAAGCATCTCTTTCACCGTTTGCTTCAATAAAGTTTGAGTAAATCCAATCACTTGCTATAAAGGATTCTCCAGTGTAGCTAGATCCTGCATGGAATGTTGATTCAGTACTAATATTAGTTGCACCAACATCTAAGTTACCTGGAATTTTTACTATTGGAAAAGTTACAGTAGGTGTAACACTTCCGCCCACCGCCGTTAAGATTGTACCTTGAGCTGGAGTTTTAAGTGAAAGCGTACCTGAACTTTCTGATAATATTTCATAACTATCAGTACCACCAATTATATAACTGTTTGCTTGTATAGCACCTGTTGTTTTTCTACGCACCATTGTATCACCAGTTGAACTAGTTGATACTGTCGCAATTCCGTAGTTGCCTGTTGATAACTTAACTAATACAGATCCTGGAAATCCACCATCTGATGATGTAATAATATTACTAAAGTCTCCATCAACAAGACCACCACCTGATGATATTGCGTTTGCAAATGTAATTTCTTCAACGCTACCTACACCTGCTGTAGTTCTTCCTAATACGTTACCTGAACTAATAGTTGTAAGTTCAGCAACAGCAATACCGCCATCTTTAATTCTAACATAACCGCTTGTAGTTTCAAAGTTTTCATCACTAAATTTAGCTAAGCCTAAGTCAGCTTGTACTTTACTAGCTGAACCACTCCAGCCAGTTGTTGCATCATCTTCGTCAAACGTATCTGCCGATGTCATTGCTAACTTACTTTGAACAATAGCTGCACTATTGTTAACATCTGCATTGATGATTGCACCTGGAGCAATTTGTAAATCAAATTCTGCTGCACTTGCTGTTCTTGTAGTATTAAGATTAATGTCACTACCCGATGCTTCTGCAGCGTTAGCCCATTCATCCATCGGAGTAGTAAGTACTGTTGCTGTTGCAGTTGAGTTAGTTAAAGAGTCACTTAAAGTAAACGCTCCTGCTCCAACAGTATATGTTACAATAGTTACACTATATGCATCACCGTTGGCACCAAGTAGTTGATCTGTTGTATTTTCTAAGTCTACAATCGTACCATTAATACCCGCATTACCTACTAACTGAATTGTATCACCTACTACCCATGTTCCACCATCTGGCGGAGATACATAAATTCTTTTCTTACCAGTCGCAACAAGTAAATCATCTTTAGTTTGACTGTTAGTTTCAACACTTCTTAAATCTTTGAGTTCATCAAACTCACCAACTCTTGCGTCTACGTAATTTTTATTAGTAGCCGCTGTACCATCAGTGCCTGGATTAGCAACACCAGTAATTTGATTAGTGCCCATAATCAATGTGCCTTCCATTGGAAATACACCGTTTAGTGGTACAAAGCCTTGTCCAATTCTATTTCCTGCAGGGCTTGCTACGACTTGTGCTCCACCTTGTGTGCTACCAAGTCGTCTATCAACATAGGCAACAACTGATTTCTCAGTTGGTACTGCACTACCAGAAGCATCAGCCATTGAATCGTCTGCTGAGAATTCGTTAATTGTAACACCTTTGGTAAATCCAAGTGCGTTAGCATTTGATAATCCAATTTCTCCTGAGAACGTAATAAGTCCTGTTGCTTGGTCTACACTAAAGAATTTACCTACACGGAAGAAACCAAATTGGTCAGTACTAACAAAGAATACTCTACCTTTTCTTCGCTCCCAAACTTGTGCTTTAGAAGCAGTATTATCTGTAGTATAAAATTCTGCAAGTGAGTTTTCTGCTTTACCTAAAATAATGTTTGGATAGTTTGAGTCATTAAACGAACCTGTACCAATCTGTGTAAAGTCGTGTCCTGTAGCTCTTACAAGTGATATTGAAACAGTAAGTTCAGCTGTAGCGTTTGCATTAATTCCTAGTTTAAAGTTTTCAGCTGTTGTTGTTGATAATCCTGAGTTTAATCCTGTGCCTGAATAACTACCGTTAATATTAGTATCTGCAACGTCAGCAATAGTAATATATGCAACCGTTGAATCACTTTCGTAATTAGTTACCTGATGAACTTTACCGTCATGTGTAAATAACATTCCGCCAGCATAACCACCTTCACCTGGTTGTAATCCTGCAATGTCTCTAGTTATTCTTGTTATGTCACTAGCTCTAGTAAGTTGGTTAATAGCAATTTTTGTATCACCTTGAGCACTACCATTGCCACCTTGTAAATTTGTATCACCAGTTGAACTAATATCTAATGTTTCAAATCCAGAATCTAATGTAGTATAAATTGAATTTGCACCAACAGCAATACCGTACGGATCTGTATTTTGGAAATCAATACTTCTATATGTTATAGTATCACTTTCATCAAAGTTAATAGCAGTATTAGGTCTAACATTTAATTGTGTAGGATCAGTAATACCGTTTAATACATGTGATTTAACATTTCTATATTTAATAAGAGTACCAGTTGGTATTGTTAGCTGTAGTTTATCAAAAAAGTTATTTGCTTGTGCTGAGTCTACAGCAATACTTAATTTATAAATTCTGTTATTTAATTTTCCAACGCCTAGTGCGTTTGCAACAGCTACAACATCAAATGTTAATGCTGCGCCACCACCACCACCAAGATCAGCATCAGCTATTGTAATAGTTTCACCAGTAACATAATTTTGTCCACCGTGGCTAACTGTTACAGTTGCAGCTCCTGAACCATCGACTACAATATTAAACGATGCGCCACCGCCTGTTACTGTACCGCCTGAAGTATAAGCAGTAAATCCTGTACCATCTACTGTTGTAGTTAATGCTGCATCTGAGTATAATTGGAATGTTGTATCACTTACACGTTTAGAATAGTATGTGTTAGTGTTAAGTTCTGTCATACCGCTAACGCTTGCTATTACAATTTTAGAGCCATCTCTTAAATTATGACCTGTAGTAGTTGTTACTACAACTGGATTAGCTTGGGTTGCACCACTAATATTCTTTACTGAACCACCGGTGCCTTGTACACTATTATATGTACCTGCGGAACGAGAAACATCAGCACCTCCTATACTTGTAACTGATTCAACACCGGTTACATGGATATCACCAATCTCTCCAAAAATCTGATCGTTATCTGTATCACTTACACACTCAACGTTATTAATTAAATAATCTAGTGTACCAGTTGATCCACCGTGTGCGATTGTTACATGTGAGTTTGGCAACGGTGCTTGACTAAGATCAGTTACGTAAATATCTGTATCATTAATAGCATTTGTGAATGTCGCTGTAGTTACAGTCTTAGCAGGTTGCATTGTCCTGTCTCTAATTGTAACCTGATCTGGAATCTCGTTTGGATCTGCTCCTTCTGCAACAAGACCAAAGTTACCATAACCGTTTGAACAGTTTAATGCTCTAATTTCTGAACCGTTAAAAGCATAAAATGCCGCATGGTTGTAATATGTAAATGTTGAAACTTGTTCAGATACTGCACCGTTGTTACAAACAAGTCCGTAACCTAAGTCATTTATCTGTGTAAAGTTTTGTGCAAGTAATGATCTGTTTCCAGAGGTTTGCAAGAATACATCTCTATAATATAATCCGTTATTAAACTGTGTTTCGTCGTAACCTGTACCACTGTTTGAGTCTGCATCAAGATAAATTTTACACCAACCGTTTCCACTGTCATAGTCTGAAATAGCATTTATTTGGTATCTACGTCCTTCAACATAAAATGGACATGGAAGTAATGGTGCTCTTAAAAATAAACCTTCACCTGGTAAACTTCTTATCCAAAGTGTAAAGTTATCTATTTTACCGTTTTGTAATCCTCCTAATGATGCACCAGGATTAATTGTTTCTGGTACATATACTGGAAGGTTAGCAACATAAGCATCGAGGAACATTCCTCCAGCAAATGTTTTTTTGTTTTCACTTTTACTAAAACTAGAACATGCAAATATGTAAGGTGACTTTGTTAATATTTGTCCTGCTGGGTCAAGCACAGTCATAAATCCACCATGTCCTTGACAACTTATATTAGAAATAATTGTACCGTCGTTCATTAAGAACACATCCATTTGATTATTTCGTTTTGCTGGATTATAATCTACATTAAATGCGTAAGTAATTCTACCAACTAGATTAATAGCTAATGTACCAGTTCCTGACTCTGCAACGCCGCTTGTTAGTACTGGTGGTTTATAACTTGCCGCTGCTTGATTTTGTAAAATACTACCTGAAGGATATGTTCCAGTAAATAATTGCTGTAATATAGTTCCAATCTGTGTTACTGAATCTCTTGTAATTGCTTCTTGACCTAAAAATCCGCCATTGGCATATTTACTAATATAATGATAATAATATTGCCCTGCTGAAGCTGTAGAAAATTCAGATCCACCTCTAACAAAATCTTGCCTTAAAGAATCTACAATTAATCCAACATCTCTTCTACATTTAGTTGCACCAAGAACATAGTTAACAAAATGAGTATTAACAAAACTAATAACACTATTTTGTGTTGTAAGAATATTTGATGCACTTACTATAGCAGTCCTTGCTGTTTTAAATTCTGAAGCTGGCCATGTAAAACTTGGAAGTGTTTCTGAAGGTATACCTGATGTACTGTTAGCTGTTACAACATCTTCAACCACTTGTAATAGTCCACTAAACTCTGCTTGCTCTGTAGTTGATGCTGCTTGTAATGTAATATTTTGTGCTACATCTGATTGTAAACTTGATACAACATTGTCAACTAATACAACTTCACCTATTGCTGAAAGATAGTTTAATGCACCAGCAACCGCAGTTCTTTGAGCTGCGTTAGTCGTCCATAATTCTGTTGCACTATCATATAAACTTAAGGCAACTCTTCTTACTGCACTATTACCACCATATTGGATATCGTAACTAGCAGCATCAATAACCCTACCAATTTCAAATTTTAATCTTGTAGCATCAAGTAATGCACTAGAATGATTTGTGTTTACCCATTCTGCTATTTCTGCTTGTAAGAAAGCATTATTTGCTTGTAGTTGTTGTCTTGCTTTTGTTGCATCAGTATCTGAATCTACACCTCCTGAGTTAACAGGATAATCAAATTCTATTGGTCCTGCACCAGTACCAGTATTAACACTACCATTTGAAATAATATCAATTATTTCTGTAAGTGAATCGTCAAGTCTTGCAATACCTTGTGGACTAAGTTCAACAGCTGATAAGTTTCTAATTAAGTATCCAATATACCTAATCATACTAATTGTAGCTTCTTTATTTGCACCAACCGCTGTAGCTTGTGGTGTCTGTTGATAATATAATCCTCTATTAACAGCATTGTAATTAGTATTCAATACCATATCATTAGCAATGTCGTTTAGGATAAGTTCTACTCTGTCTCTCCAAACAGATTCAGTATAAGTTATGTTAGGACTGTTTGTATTGATCCACGCAATTACTTCTTCTTGTATAAATGCTTTATTCAGTCTTACAATTTCAGCCGCTGTATTATAACTTCCAGGATTAGTAATTACCGGACCAAGTGACTCTGGTCTATCAGCATCAACTAGATAATGATATCCAAAGTAACCTTGTTTTACATTTGACTGATTAAAGAACGGAGTACCTGTGTTTGCAGTACTAAGTCCGTCAAATTCAATATCTCTATAAAGGTATGTGTTTGCCCAAGGAGACTGTGATGCTCTGTCTTTTGGTTTAATAATTACTCGTCTATAATCGTCGCCTCTTAGTGTTACATTCTCAGGAATTTTTATAGGATAGTCTTCTTCGTAGACTCCAGACTCTACATGGACAGTTATTTGTTTACTTTTACTAGTATTTCCATAAAGTATAGTTTCACCTACTTCAAAGTCTTTTGGAAATAATAACTGAACTTCTAAAGTATCGTTATTTCCGTTTAGTGCATCGTTTGATTTTAGACTTACAATTTTAGCTACTGCACCTGAGATTTGACCAGTTATAATTTTACCAGGAAGCAAATCATTGTTAGATGATATACCTTGATCTACATAGTCCAATGCTCCGTTGTTTAGTACTACTTTATAGTTGCTACCAAACACTTCGTCTGCACCTGAATTTATACCATTTGTAATAATATTTGTAATTAAATCAAATTTTGCTCCTACTGCAACTCTAGCGGTAGCATCACCATCACCACCTACGTTAACCCATCTGCTAACTTCAGTTTGATAAATTGGCCCTACAGTACCAGTAGTAAATGCAGAATAACCTGCGGCAGTACTAAATGGTGTTGTTAGTCCTTCGTCTGTAAACAATTCAAATGTTTGATCTGTTAATTTTTTAATATAAGCAGTCTTACCGTTAATCTCTGTCATACCGCCTGACGTAACAAATGTAACTTGGTTCTTATCAACTAACCCGTGTGCGGTAGTTGTTCCAACCACTGCTGTTGAAGCAATTGAAATACTTGCAACTGTTTTCTGCTGATAAAGCTGTTGCTGTAATAATGCTGTTATTAAATCTTTCTTAAATGTAATAGACGCAAGTGTTTCCGTTAATTGTGTTGTAATTGCTTTTCTTGCACTTGCAGTTGAATAATATCTCTCTGCGGCCGCTCTTGTTAGTGTATTAGCGTTTAGTCCTCTATTAATGTCTAAAGCAATACTATCAAGAATTAATTGACTATCTAATTCGCAACGTGCAATATCATAAACATGATTAGGATATGTAAACTTTAAAAACCCTGTAAGTTCTTTAATAATAAAATCTCTATTTGATTCTATAATAAGTCTTGTTTGGTCATACACAGGAGAAACAACATCTGCAACTGTAACATCAGCTGAGGCTTCTCCACTATCTCTTGTGATTACTTGTTTATAAGGTGATAAATCAGCTGTAGCTGGTGCTGAAGCTTTTACTAATTCTTCTGCTCTAGCCATTGCAGCTTTAACAGTTCTATATGCATATGTAAATGCAGTACCTTCTCTGCCTTGAGGTACATTTTTCATTAAGTCGTCACCTGTAGTAGCAACAAATAAGTTTGTTGAACTAGAGTATGCTGTATTGTCTACATAAAATTTTGTAGCTGCTTGCATATCTTCATCACCATTAGGTTTTCCTGAACCTGAAAGTTCACCAGGATGATCGTTTAAGTATAACTCTCCAGCCATTGTGTCGCCTTGTCGACGAACAATACTCTTACGTGGCATTGCTACATTATTTAAAAAGTTTCCTGCTAATGAAGAATCATATGTGTTATCAATTAATGTATGTGAATCAGCTGCATCAATTGTTCCTGAAACTGCTACTTTGGTTGCGTTTGCAACATCAAGGTTAGCATCAGATGCACTAGAAGAAGTAGTATGTAAAGTAAAATTATTTGCATCAACACGTCTAATATAATATACTGTGTTAGTAACTAGTCCTGACGGATCTGTATCTTCTGCTCTAAATTTATAAGCAGTACCATTAATACTAGAATCATACCCGTGATTAAGAACTTCAATATTATTATTTAAATATCTGTTGATGTTTAAGGTATACTGTGTTACTGTCGCTGGTTCGTCACTAATTCTTACAGGAGCATTTCCAGTTGAGTCACCAATAAGATATCTACTATCTGCATAACCTTTGTTAATTACAAGGTCGTCTATTGTTATAGTATTATCACCATGGCTTGTTGCAAACTTTGCCGCAGCCGCATCTGATACTTCGACCTTTGCTATTGGATTAACATTAGCCAATAAAGGTCCACCTAATGTTGGTGTTAAGTCATCTGACATTTCTGTAAATGCAGTTGATATAATAAGTTTACCAGCTACGTTATAACTAAACACAATAGTATCTGCTGCGCCGCCACCTAAGGCTGCGTTAGAAGCTAGTGTAGCTAATTGTATTGCTGTTCCTGCATCATTTACAAGTGGAACAGTATTAGGAGTTAATTCGTTTGGAGTATCTGCAAGTGCAGTAAAATTAATAGTACCGCCTTGACCAAATACAGCATACAGTTCTGAAAAGTTTTCGTTAGTTTTACGAAACGATTCTCTAATACTATCGCCGGTGCCGTCATTACCCTCTACACCAATGTTTACTTCTTGTCTTGCCATTTATCGCACTCCGTTTATATTGCTGCTTCTTCTAGCTTATCCATATCAAAATTTACACTAACCCCGCATCCACATGATGATTTAGCGTTAGGATTTCTTACTTCAAAATTAGAGCCTATTATTGTTTTTACGTAATCTATTTCTGTGCCAAATAAGAACATCATACTTTCGTTGCCTATCACAAATTTTCCGTCGCCTGCATCTATTGTAATATCTAACGGTTTTACTTCATCTGAAGATGTTACTGTACCCCAATCGTATTCAAAACCTGCACATCCTCCACCTTTAAGGTTTAAACTAATACCATAGCAATTATTTTCCTTGCATATTGTATTAATTTGTTGTTTTGCTGATTCTGTAAGTGTACAAACGTTCATTTTGACTCCTCGTTATACTGTATTTATAAGTTTATTCTATAATCTTTATGTAAATATAGTTATGTTCATTAAAGAATTTCAAAAAGAAACCCGGCATGTTCGAAAATCTAAATCCGGCAAGGATCATAGCTATAAACGCGAAAAGACGATAGTTGTACTACGTTGTGATAATTGTGATATAGAGTTTGAACGTGATAGAGGAAGTATGGATCCTAACAGGTTAAGTAATAACTACTTTCACGTATGTAAGACCTGCGATAGTAAGAGATTTGCACAAAAGAAGGGGGTAGAAAAGAAACAGATGTGGAATTTATCTGCTTCTAGCGATATACCAATTGGTAAACTTTAGTCTTCTTTTTTGTAAATTGTCCAAGCACCATATGCGATAGCGGCATAAGCTGCAAGTTTTGCAAAAGGGCCAGCGATAAGAACAAGTACACCCATTAAAATAAGTGCGGCACCGTCCCAAGAAGTTCTTTCTTCTAGCCTGCTTGTGATAAATTTCTTAATCATGATTTATCCTCCTTGTTTGTAAATTTGTAATAGCAGTTTCAGAACGAGATAGTTTACGTTCTAATACTGCCATAGTTGCACGTAGCTTACGTAACTGTTCTTCTAAACTTTGTACATATTTCATAGCCGGAACATGATTTTCCTGCCCATTTTCACTAACCATTACTATATGATCTACGCCTTGACCTTTAATTCCACCAGTTACTCTATTAGGATTTTTATCAGATGTAGTTTGGATCGAACTGTTTTTGTTCTTGTGTCCGTACATTGTTTTTAAATAGTTCATTTTGGTTTCCTTTGTAATATTTATACAAATTAATACTAGCTAAATTTTTACATTTAGATTCTACCATAATATCAGCATAGTCTAAGAATGTTAACGCCCAGTCATTTACAGCGTCATTCCACATGTAATCACTATGAGCTCTTAGTTTGGATTTTTTGTATCCTTGCTCTTCCAAGGCTCGAAAGTCTGGTCTAGTTCTCGTATTATGTAGTGGGAGAAGATCCTCTCTACTAACACTATAATGGATAGCAGGCCTAACACCACGCCAACTATCAATAACACGTTTAAATCGGTCGTCAGTTGGGTCAATGTATTCTCCTTCTCTACACCAATGATGATGGATATCTAACACCAGAGCGAGATCGTCTGCAAGCTCAAGACTGTGTTCGAGTCCCCATTTGTTTTCGTCGTTTTCGATTGTAATACAGTTTCTTGCTTCCGGTGAGAGGCTTTTAAGTGCGTCTTTGATACCGGCTGGACCTTTGCGTCCTGATATGTGGACATTGCACTTGAAATCCTGAAACTGTTTACCGTAGCCCATCCAGCGGATGACGTCCGTGTGATATTCAAATTCTTCTATGCTCCTTCTAACTATATCTTCATCATCACTAGCAAGGACAGTAAACTGACCAGGGTGCATAGACAACCGAACATCGAGATCACGTGCCAAGTCACCAACACGGGAAAAGTTCTGCTCACAATACCTACGTACATCAGGCAACTGCCAGTAATAACTCCAATCAGACTGAGTGTATACAGGGAGTACATCACTACCAAGTCTAACCATTCGTAAATCATTTGGTAATCCTCCAACATATTCAATTAAGTTGTAGTAACTTTGAATGTTGTGGACCATAATGTCCCACAGTCGTTGTTCTGCAACTTCTTTGCTTTGTCTATTTAACCATTGTACAGTTGTAGACTTAGTATTCAAAGGACGTTGGATTTCTTCTAGCAGTTTTTTCTTCTGCGTTTGATCTGGGTGCATGTATTTACATGCAAAGCCTATGCGTTTGTGATTCATCATGTTACTATAATAACACCTTTACTGGTTGTTGTCAAGTCTATTTCTCATTTTTCTTCTTCTCATAACATTCTTATTAAATGAATAAGGATGTAATCCGTTATAGTATCCTTTCTTTTCTAATATTTTACTGCCGTTATCTAAATCAGTTATTTTTTGAATAAAAATCATAGTATATTTTTCACCAAATTGGGTTAGTAGCCATTTATCTTGATTTTGTGCATTTAAGTAAGAATTGATAGCATCTGCCCCTCCACTAAGTTGCATACCGTTTATTACGTGTTGGTTAGTTTCAGCTGCAACAAAGATAATATCTTTTTCGCTTGGATTAAAGTTCATTACTTCTTGTGATACTGTACGCCAAAAGTTATCTACAGTATAGTCAGTTACTTTTACAGTTTTAGTTTTATCATTTGTCCATGCAGCTTTTGCATAAGGACAATGTTGTATACTTTGGTTATTTATAAAAGGGTGATCTGACTTTTTGTCTAGCTGATCAATCCATTTAGACAGATAGTTTTCTAAATTATCTAAAGCCAATTATTTACCACCCATGGATCTTTACAGTTATGAGGATTAGGATCACCGTGAAAAACAGTAATTAAACAGTCTTTTGGTGGCTCAATATGTTCAATATCTTTAAATATTCTCTCGCCTTTTACTCTTCCGGCTTCAAATTCTTTTGAACGTCTTATTTCCCATTTCCAACTCCTAACCCAGTTATCAGGAAATAGTGTTCCAGGCATGTTTGCTTTATTAGATGCATCGTATAACCAATCTTGATCACCAAAGAACCTAGCTTGTATTCCTTTGTAGTCTTTAGAATAATCTCTCCACAGTTTTACAAGTTGTCCACTTCTAAATCTAATTACAGAGCTATTATATTTTTTCCAGTCTGGTCTTATATGTCTTGTAAAATCTCTAATAACGCACCAATCGTTAGGACAATATAAAAACATATTATCAATATTTTGTGCAACTACTAAATCTAAGTCAAGATATAATATTGTTCCGTTAATAGGTAACTGATCACTGAATATGTAAGGCTTACACCACCAACCTGATAAAAATCTAGGTAACTCTATTGTATGAACATTAGGATTAATATCGTTAGGATTATCAGTTAAACAAAAGAACTTAAACGGCAACGTGCAATGTCTACTAATCATATTATAAAGTTTATTAACGTAATCAGCTGAGTATTTTGTTCCGTGCTTAACACAAAGTATATTGATATCATCTGAAACAGTTACTGGCGTTACAATAGGTTTTTGTACGCCAGACTTAGCTTCTCTTTTTTTAGCTTTTTCTAATGCCTTGAGACGTCTATATTCTTGTTTAGTATGCTGAGTTTTATCTAGCTTCGTCATAGCTAGTCACCCATAACATTTTTTATTTTAACAATGTCTTTAATTACATCTTCAAAGTTTTTTAAATGTAAAGCATTAGGACCATCACTTGGTGCATTATCTGGATCAGGGTGTACTTCTAAAAAGAAATTTCTAATACCCAAAGCACTACCTGCACGACATAGGCCAGGAACGTAATTGCGATTGCCGCCGCTACTGCCTCCGTTGCCACCTGGCTTCTGTACTGAGTGTGTGGCATCAAGAACCACAGGAGTATTATAATTACTAAGCATGTAGTCCAACCCAGTAAAGTCAACAACAAGAGTATTATATCCAAAACTTGTTCCTCTCTCTGTTATCCAAACTTCTTTGGCACCTTCTGTCTTTGACAGCATACTTTCAACGTCCCAGGGTGCAAGGAACTGTCCTTTTTTAATATTTACAATACAATCAGTAGCACATGCTGCTCGTATTAAATCAGTCTGTCTGCAGAGAAATGCTGGAATTTGTATTACATCAACTACGCTTCTAACACGACTAACATGCCCTTCTGTATGGACATCGGTTAAGAGTTTTACTCCTAACTGTTCTTTGATTGCTATAAAGTCTACCATAGTTCTATCTATACCAACACCACGTATTCCGTTGATGCTAGACCTATTAGCTTTATCAAAACTTGCTTTAAAATAATAATCTATTTCGTGTTCATCGCATACACGTTTACATTCTTGTGCAATTTCCAAACTTTGTTCTAATGATTCGTGTTGGCATGGTCCTGCTATTATTCTCATGTTACCTCTCATAGATTGCTGAGTTAGCACCGTGTTCAGCACATTCAACTCTAACAACATAGCACCTGTTATTTGTCTCTTTTCTAATTAACTCGTCAGCAAAGTTAAATGCGTGTTCAGCAAACTTCTCTGCTCCAACACCATCTAGTACAACAACTTGACATAATTGTTTCGTTTCTAAAATCCTAAAATCATTTAGATGAGGGTCTTGTAGATCAATAACTGTTTTATGATCAAACGTGTCTTCAAGCCATTTCTTTAGTGGCTTTAGCCCACCAAAATCAACAGCCCAATTTTTATTATCTAGCTCGTCACAACCAAATGTAAATTTAAATTGTAAACTATAACCATGTAAGAACTTACAATGGCTATGATTTGCATGTGGCTGACGGAATACCGCTGATAGTCCGATATTATGTCCGTATGTTTTTGTACTATAATAACTCATATTTTCTCCTATATTAAACGGCGGAGTATTTAAAGAGGGTCGACGTAGTAAAGTCCTCTGTATTCTATGTACTTATTATATTATAGATTGTCAAGACTGTCAAGTGAAACATTGTGTTTTTTCCAACTTTCTGGCAAAGTCCAATCTTGTGTTTGATATATTTTGAAACGAAGTTTTGGAAACCAATCAAAAACAGTGGATATTTGATGTATCCAATATCTTGGATCAACAGCATTTTTATCTACAGGATCGTAGTTGCTAGTTCCTTTGTATACGTTATTAACTGTGTTAGTAATACTATGTAAGTCAAAGCCTATTAGACGTACTGTAGGACCCTTACACAGCTTCGCAGATAGCAATACAGCATAAGGTCCGCTACCCCATTGAAAGGGTTCGTCCCATCTTTCTGTGCCTTGTTTAATTAATTTGGGTACTGTAGTAACATTTTCAAAATTAGAATATTTAGATATCCAGTCAGCTCTTGTATAAATTTTTGTGTTATATTTAAGAACTTCGTCAACCATTCTTTGATCTACACAGATTAAATGGTCTACTATGTAATCTCTAATTATAGCATTACATCCAACTTTGGTACCTTTTATCTTATCAATTGGAATGTCTTTTCGACTTTCCCCGTTTCCTATTACTAGCATACTCTCGATCACCTTTTAGAAGTTCTTTAGTTTCAGCTAAATCTTTTGCTACCTGTGCATAGTCAGATTCAACATCAGAAAGATAGTTTGTTAAATTAACCATTTGCCATACAGTCCATGTCCAAAATCCTACTGAGGCAACAGCAAAAAATATTAAAATACAACTTATAACATTATCATGTATATCGTGATGTATATAATCGGAGATGACTAGTGCAAATACTGCAAGGATTGGAATAGCAATAGATGCTGTTTTCCATTGTTGTATTTGTTTTTTAAAACTTTTAATCAAGACATTCCCTTTCTTATACAAAAATAATTTTTTGCTAAGTATTTAATTTTAACATGTATGGGTAGATAGGGCAAGGCCTAGCTAGAAATTTGCCCGAACGTTTTCCATTCGCCCGGAGTACCACCTCTAATACATATCCAACCTACGTATCCTGTTGATACAGGATTACTATTCCAAATAATATCGCCTTTAGCATAGTTTCCCTGTGTTGGAGCGTTGTCGCCCACTTCTTGTTTTTTACCTTGAATACGGATAGGACCTGCTGTTGTTAAAGCAACATCTTCTTCATAATTCTTTACGCCAATACCTAGTGTACCTATAATACTAACTTTATCGTTAAGTTGTATATTGCCTTCAGCTGATATTTGAATTCTTGTAGTATCATCTGTTACTATTTTAAGATTAGAAGTACTCCATGTACCTACTTTAAATTCTCGATCGTCAGCTGCTATAATAAATTCATGGTCTAATGAACCAATACTTAAATCACCATTAGGTGCATCAATACCAATTCCTAATCTCATTGAATCGTTGTCCCAGAATAAGTATTCGCCAACTGTTAAGTTACCTGCAACCTTTAGTGTTTGTAATGTACCAACACGTCTTAAGTTACTTTTAACTACAGCCGTTCCTAATTCTGTTTCAGAAAGTACAGTAGTATTATTAATTTTGTAATCTTTATTATTTTGTAAATCTATAGACTCTGAACTAAAAAATCTATCGTCACCTTCTCTAAACATTAACTGTCGAGTAGGTCCTGCGCCTGACCATATTAATCCTTTATTATATGGCGCTTGGTCGTTTTCACCTTTAAACTCTAAAGGTGTAGTTCTTTCGTTTCTTACGTCAGAGGTAATTTCATCTACATGTAGTTTATGAGCAGTTATTTCTCCTTGTACAGTTAAATTACCTTCTATACTTAAAGGATTTAAAATTTTGTTAGTTGAAATAGATTCAACAGTAATTTTATTATTTTCAACTGTTAAAACAGGTTCACCTGCATAGGTAGCATTATCCTTAATGCCAGTACTTGCAAAATTTGCAATTTTACCACCGTTAATCTTATTACCGCTAATAGATCTATCTGTGATGTCTAGTGCAGGTGCTGGTGCATCTATAATCTCTTGATTAATTGTATCACCTAGCTCTGCTAATATTTTTTGTAACTTATCGCTCATGTAAGTATTTATCAGTTTACTTTGAGAAGCAATGTATCTGGATTACACCGTCCATTTAGCTTAGTGTCTATAGTTTTTATATCTTCTATAAATGTACGTAATTTAACCTTGCCTAATCCTTTAAATTCTTTTAATTGATCATCTGGTTTACGTAGTGTTTTTTGAATACTTTTTCCTTCATCAAACCCTATAATTGTAGTACCTTTAACACTAAGTCCAGTTCCGTCTCTACCCATACCTTTTGGATCTATATTCTTAGCAACATATTTTCCTAATTTACGTGTTTTAATATTAAATACCCATAACTCATTTGCTTTAATAATTTGATCAGGCAAAATACTTGCAATCTTATACTTGTCATATGCCTTGCAATACTTTAGTTTTTCAACTAGTTTAGTTGCACTTTTTGGTGTAGCTTTGCGAGGCTTTCGATTAACTTTAGCACTATCTATAACAAAGTCTAATGCTACCATAAGTTCTTCAATAGCAATAGTATAATTTTTAATATCTGCTTTTTTAAAGTGTCCGTAGCCTTCTTTTAACTGTGCCCACATGTCTTGAGTATGTTCGTCCATCTTTTTTAACTGACCAGCAGTAGGATAACGATCTAATTCTTTAAAATCGTCTAATGCAGTTTCATAAAAAGACTTTAGTTTTCTTGCATGAGCTTGTGTTACACCATATTCTTGAAAATGCTTTTTAAAGTCGAACCCTTTCGGGTCAAACGACTTTGGGTCTGTTATCCAACCTTCCAACCATTCTTCTAGTGCTTCTGCTTGTTTGTATGCTTGATCGCGAATACGTTCTTGTATTGTAGGAACATATACGTTTACTTTTTGTTTTTCTTCTGCTTTCTTTTCTTTAACAATACTAGAACCTTCTTCTATAAGTTCCTTAATATTTTTAGTCATCCATTCAGTAACTGGCTTTGTAGTACCCATTGTACCAGCAAGAGATTGCCAATATTCATCTTCTTTTTTATTATAGTTAGGCATGCCATCTAATAATAGTTTAGCATTAATACATATTATTGAACTAATACGATGACTAGGCAAAGCCTTTATTGCTTGCACATCAGTCTTTGAGTATTCTTTTTGCTCTAACATCCATTGATATAAATGCGGATGCAAGTCAGCAGGTTTAAAACTTTGATAATACCAATCGCTCGCTGATCTTTTATGTCGATGAAACTGTTCTCCAGTCCATTCTTCCCAGCCTTCCCACTGTGGAACTGCTAATTTATTAACCTTAACTCTAGGAGCTCTAGTTTTCTTTTTCCGTGTAGTTTTGATAGATTTTAAGCTCATGATACTCTTCCGCTCTAAAATGTTATATATTTACTATATAGTCGATTGATCTAAAAGTCAAGTACTTTTGACTTTATTCGTGTTCGCCACCTGGATCATTTGGATCTAAAGGTACTTTGTGGGCATTGCCTTTTGCATCTCGATAGATTGTAAAGCCTCGTCCTCTTCCATAAGAATGATATCCTTTTTTAAACTGAAAAGCATTAGGCTTATGTTTTGCAGTTTCAAATGTAGCAACTGTAATTGCAATAGCACCTAACAGTAAAACATGTCCTACGGCACTAACACCAAAAACTGTCCAACTACCTACAGTAATACCAAACACAATACACCACATCCATGCTAATACTTGCATAATCATATGCCGTGTACTGAAGTCTGGAATAACACTTAATGGATTTTTTTCGCTATCCATTACTACATTCCAACAATTATAAACCCACTCTCTCATAGAAGTCTCCTTTTCAAATGTTACCTTTTTAGGATAATGTGCATCGGCACTATCTCGCCAATCTATTGCGTCATACAGATCAAAGAATGATTGTGTAACCTTATGATTCTTAAAATATGCAGTTACTCTATACATTAAATTTTTTCACCAGCTTGAAATCCACGAAACGTTTTGAATCGTGGAAAACGTAAACTGTATGTATCACTGTCTTGTGATTTAGTTCGAGCGTCAGCTCTAATTTCTATTAAGTTACCAATGAGACTAGCACGTTCAGTCCAGTACTCATCACGTTGAGCGTCAGTGAAACCACTCCCACAGTTAAGGCGATAATTGTATCCATCGTCTTCTCC